>Ga0065711_1030711_pt1 | contig 31665 bp, 24 predicted proteins | sample Hoacrofraction12_FD_59098 | JGI IMG/M metagenome (GOLD analysis project Ga0065711, IMG submission 59098) | Hoatzin crop microbial communities from Cojedes, Venezuela - Epithelial fraction 12 v2 (version 2) | ecosystem: Host-associated > Birds > Digestive system > Esophagus > Crop | place... | reverse complement strand
GAGGAAGAACTTCTTCCCTCTGAGGGTGATGGAGCCCTGGAACAGGCTGCCCAGGGAGGTTGTGGAGTCTCCTTCTCTGGAGATATTCAAGACCTGCCTGGACAAGGTCCTGTGCAGCCTGCTGTAGGTGCCCCTGCTTCAGCAGGGGGATTGAACTAAATGACCCACAGAGGTCCCTTCCAACCCCTACCATTCTGTGTGATTCTGTGATTCTTCGGCAACACGCTCGGCTGTCAAAGGCTGGAGGGGGTGAACAGCCAGGGGAGAAGCCAGAGGAAACCACTGTGCTCCCCAAGCCCGCATAGGTCACCGCTCCCACACTCCCCATTTGCCACGCTCCCTGCGTGTTTCTCCCTTGGACAAATAGATAGACTTTGAGTCACGTGTTATTGCAAGGGTTTGTAAGGGTAATTGAGCGTAGATCGCCGTAGAAAACTCCCTTTCAAAACCAACCAGCTGGGAGAAACTGGAAGTGTTCCAGAAGGTTGTTGTAGCTGTGTGCCCCACCATTGGTCAGGGTTTTTTTTCTTCCATATGGATCTTACTGGTGGCTTTTTCTGAGCCCCTTTTCAGGTGCTGTGCTAGGGAGCCCTACCTTTCCAAGTAAAAATGCCTGCTGGTGGGTTACCGTCCATCTTCTCTCAGTTGTGTGTCTCTCAAAGCATTTCATGCAATGACAACCCTCGAATTGTGCCATGAATCACCAGCGCAGCAACGTGACACACACACACATGCTTGTGCGTTTTAGTCTGTGACATGGTTCTGCACACTGCTGCCCATGGCCTTGTGAGTGAGAAGTGACCCTCAGACCACGATTTGGGAATTGCTTTTTTGCTCTTGAACTTTTTATATGTTGGTGATAATGCACTTGGCCATACCCTCTTAGTGTTCAAGAGGCTGAATTCTCCTTGGCCTTCCAGTTAGTGAGTTAACTTTTCTTGCACGATTCCTATCTCATCTTCCTGGATTCCCAAGGATCCTCCTCGGTTTTCCTTGCTTGCGCGCTTTGATCCTGGGCTCAGTTCTGGGAAGGATGCTCAGATCTCGCGTGTATCACTTCTTCCCTCCATCCGTCATTATTTTTCCTTGCCCCTGTTTGCCCCTCTGAATTTTTCCTTCCACAACCGATGCTTTTTTTTTGTTGCATGAGAACAGTGTAGAGGTTGAGAAGGAAAGGTAATTACTGTTCTTGTTTACAGCCTCGAAATCCAGCATCGTGCAAGCTCGGCTGTGCTGGTAGCCTGCAACAGGCTGAATGGTTAGCCCAAGTCTGTGGCAAGGGACGTCACCTAAGGAAACCTTGTCACGGTGCTCCTCCAGTCCTACAGTGGCCCTGCTTTGTGCTGTATGTTTTCTTGTGGTGTAAGATGTAAGGAAAGTGCTGGTTTTATCGTGCTCTTTTGTTTTCTGGAGAGCTAGATTCAGCTGTGGCGGAGACCTTGCATTACTCCACCAGCAAGTGTGAGGACCCTCTCTATTGTCACACTTGCTTACGGCTGGCGCTGGTGCAGGAGAGCTCTGGGTTTTGCCCCCGGCTTTGCTGACTGCCGTGACGCTGCATGTGTGCAGCCTGGGGCAGACTGTAGGCTGCCTTCAGTAGATTTGTTTCTGTTCTGGAAAAGGTACATGCTTTTAAACATGAGGAACGGACAGCTGCAGACCGCGGAAGTTGCATGGAGCGTTTGCTCCTCATCGTCTCAATGAAGAGACACGGTGCGGGCTCCGACAGCTGGGTTCGCTCTTGGCTGCACAGAAGATGAACCGCAGGCATGCACAGGGCTGGCGCAAGCCCAAGGATGGAGCGTTCGAGCAAACCTTCTGCCGCTCTCTTCATGGAGAGGAAGGAGCCAAATGTCCAGCACACGGCCTGCCCTGCTCGGCTCTGCGGGGTGGGGGTCACGGCAGCGGCCCAGAGACAGGAGTCAGCTCACCTGAAGGAGGATGCGGAGAAGCAGACAGGAAAATCAGAGATTTTTTTTTTTGCTCTCCTCCCACCCTTCCGCTCTCCTTGCAGCTGGCTTGCAGTTGAGTTTGATGCATCGTTTGACAGCCTAGTCCTCTGTGCTGAGACATGTGAGTTACGTTGTAACGTGAAACCATTTTCTATTACAGTGTCAGGCAGGACAGGCTGCCTTCTGTTGTTGTTTTTATTTAGTTTTCAGAAACCATTGTGAACATATAATCGTAGTTTCCTGGCTTTTTTGTTTGTGTTAGCAGTTTTTGTAATTGTGTACTAGTTTATATTTAACAAGGTTATCATTAATGTGGTTTGAATTTGTTCTCTATGTGTATTCACAAGAAACAAACGATACAAAAAAAGAACTTGGAGCTTCTAGCTGTTCGGAGGCTAGCATGTAATTATCTGTAAATGGAAAAAAACCCGCTTGTTCAGAAGTCAGCTTGTTGATGCCGAAGGCTCCTGTCTGGTGCAGAAGGAGTTTGTTTCAGTTTTGTGGTGAATGGGTGGCTGAGGACACAAGGCCGCTGGAGACTAGGGCCGGGTTCTGCTGGGTTTTCCTTCGTGTCAAATTAGAATTTATGTTAACAGCCTCATCTTAAATTAGCTTTCTGGAACAAGATTTCGGCAACACTGGTTTAAAATAATTTGAGATCCTGGAGGTCAGGTGATGGTCCCAGGTACTTGGTTTTACGTATATCTAGAATTCTTGTCGCCGTAGTTTTCTTTGGGGAAAAATGTTGCTGTTTCTATACGTGAAGTTTCCTTTTCTGCATCAGGCCTTTGCCAGTGGGCCAGGTGGTTAGAAATAAGTGCATGCTTTTTTGTGTTGTGTTTTGGTTGCTTTTGTTTTGTTGTGTTTTGTTGTGGTTTTTTTTTTTGCTAAGGAAGCAAATCGCTGATTGGCTTTGGAGTTTAAACATCGCTTACAGTTGCATTTGTCTGTGTCGCTGTGTCAGGCTTGAAGGCAGATGGGCAGAAGAATTCCTTCTGGGAGCAGCTGGTGCTGGGAAGGAAGCAGAGAGGAGTATCTGCTGAGTAATCAGTGGGGGGGAAGTCCGCTCAAAAGGACATTGAAGTTACCATGCTCCAAATAGATTTATCTTCATAATTTATTGACCAACAAGACAAACCTCATTTCCTGAGTAGTTCTAAAATTAATTTATGATTAGGAAAGCTTGTGAAGATTCAATTTGTTTCTACCTATTAGAAAACACAGAGCTGCATATGGCCTCAGTGTTCATCTTCTGGAGAGATGCAGCAAAGGGGGATGCTGAAATGGTTGGCTTGCCTGGCTTTTGTAGGGCTGGCGAAGTGCGGTGGGTTGTTGGTGCTGGAGGGAGCCTCCATGATGTGGTTGACGAGACGAATCCCACCGTTTGGTTTAGTGGCGGAGGGTTGAGAATCCAGAGCCCAGTCCTCCGTGGCCTTGGACAGGCAGGCAGTTCAGGCACAGCCCACTGCAGAAGAAGTCTCCAAACTGAACATGCCAGAGATAAAAGAAGAATCTCTCAGAAACAAGTGTCTTGCCGGCAGAGTCCTGAAAGAGGAGCCAAACAAAGAGCTGGGGGCACTGTCCACCATGTGGGGTCATCCAGGCGTCGGGAGTTGGCTTGCGAGCCGCTGGAAGCACGTTGAGCCTTTTGTGCGGGATGGTGGTTCTGCTGTTCACTGAAGCCAAAGCCCTTCAGGCAGCCCAAGTTCCAGAACGGTGTATACAAGAATGGCGTGAAAGCAGCAGTTTAATGGTCTGAGAAGTGAATGGGAAGTGCACATGCTGGACCAAGTCTTGTCATAGCTGTGTGGCCTTGTACACCACTGATGGCTTCTGTCCCTAAAGAAAGGGATGCCTGCTGCCTTCAGCTGTCACTTCAGGAGGCTGAGTGGCCTTCCTGTGCCACCGTGAAGAGGGGTTGTTCAATAACACGGTTAAGACCGGGGTGGTAAGGGCTGTTTCACTGGTTGCCCCAGCGTCCTGCTGCGTCTCTTGGGGCAGGTCCCTCACAGCCCGTTCTCAGTGCTACAGGCCCCGCGTAAGTCGGTTGCCCCCCAGGAAAGGGCTTGCAGTCCCCATGCACGCAGAGTGCAAGCTCCTCCAGGAGTCTTGAGAGGACTCCGTGTCCCTTAGCATAAGCCAGGTCCTCATGACCATGTCAAGCTGTGCAGTAGCGGTCGCTGCCTGCCGGTGGGCTTTCTGAGCTGTGCACGTGTCCAGCACAGCCAGCCCCGCGCACGTGCTGACCGGCACCCATCACCCTTGGCCTCTGCTGGCCTTTTGTCTCGTTCAGGGCACCACTTTGAGCCGTGCTCTGTTGCTTCCTTGAAACCTGTGGAAATGTGGTCATCTTCCAGATGTTAGTTGAAGTTGACCAATGGTTCAGAGATCACTGCAGTACGACGATGCACAGGCAGATGGACAGCACAGGTGCATCGATCTTGTTCCCCTAATACAGAGAGTTTAAAAAACAAAATGCCTTGGATTTTTTTTCTAGTATATTTTAAGCTTTTATTATACTACTTAGCAAGCATCTCTGGCAGATAAAAACGGCAATACTCATCAGACAATGAAAAATTCCTTCCTTCTGGAAGGAAAAAATACCCCAACCAAACTCTGTGGTAATTCTTTGGCTTCCTAGTTTCAAATAAGTAAATACCAGGTGGGCTGCCCAGAGGCTCTGTAGAGTGGCGACTGTGATAGGAGGTAAAGACAAGAAGCAGAACCAAGTCTTGATTTTTATTTTTATTTTCTTTCTCCCTTTGTTTTCAGCCATTCATAATCTCTCAGGCAAGTTCTCCACTATGCGAACATGCAGGCTTATCTTCGTAATTTAACCTGAAAATACAGAAGTTTGGCTTTACGTGTTGGGACTTCTGTACATTGAAACTTCTGTGGGCACCAGCTTGTCCCATGATGAGTAAGGGAAATCAGATTCTGTTTGCAAGTAGGACAAGCTGGTCTTTACAGAAATCTATGTGTAAATAGCCGCATAATTCACCCCAGGACATACACTAATACCTTCGAGGATTGATTCAGTCCTTTCTGACAAACTCTCTCTTCTGCACCCAGAATTGCTATTGATGGCTTTGGGGCTGCCACCAGATACCAGGCTTAGCAACGCAGCAGGTGCAGCGAGACACAGAGCCGGCCCTCTTCGTAATCCAACTGAAAAACCCCTTGCCAGTTTGTTGTAAAGAAGTATTCCTAGAAAATGGAAATGACATAATTTGGCATATGGAGAGTATCTGTCTGCTGGCCTGCAGATTGCAAATAGCGCATTGAGAAATTTAAGGAATGGTATTTGATTTCATAAGTAGGGCTTAGCAGGAGTTTTTATTTGCTGCAACGGTGGGGTGAAGAGCTCAGCAAATCAGTTAGGACGAGAAAATTTCACCGGTGGTTGGAGAAAACGCGATGTGCCAGTGGGAGTCTCAGGGTTTGCTTTTGCGGCTGCACTATGCAGATTTAGAGGAGTACGTATTTATGAAACAGCAAGGTTCCTTTACAGGGGCTGCTGTGTTACGTTCATAGCAACTGCTTTCCCGTCATGAATACTAAACGTATTTTCTGTTCTCACGATGTATTTCAGAATCAACGCTGCTTTTAGCTATGTTTTGAGTTATTACCTAAGGAAGTTTTTCTATTGTAGAAAATTTAGAAGTGAATGAAAGGTGAAGCAAAGGCTTCTTTCCTTTCTGGAAGAAGTGTTTTTTTGTTTTTTTTTTTTTTACAAAAAGCACCTTTCACCTTATATATGATTATAAAGGACAAGCACATGTTCTTAGCAAGCAGTTGTCTTCTCCTCCATGTTGTTATAGATTAGGTTAGCAATTTTGTGAAGTTGAGGTTTGGGGGGAAAAAAGATTCACTCGCCACAACTGAAATGTGTTTTCCACTGCTTGACTTGGATGGCGGAGGAAGGTGTGTCCTTTCTGACCCAGGATCCCGTAAAGCCTGAACTATGCATTTACATATGTATAGAATTACTCAGTTAAATAAAACGCCAGTGTATAAAATTATGCTAGTAAGTAAATCTTTATAATGTTGGGGATTTTACTGTATAGTATTGGCAAGATTGAAAAATAGAAAGCTAGACAACTTTATTTATCATAATTTTTTAGACAATGGATTGTATTTTGATGCTCCTATGGATAATCATATTACCAAGGTAAATATGATTAGGTTTTCAAATCTGCATGCTGTCAAGGCAAATCAGACAGGGGCACATCGGTTCATGGTAAAGGCATTCAGAAGAAGCATAAATTTTCCTACAAAGGGGAAAAAAACCTCCTGATTTTGTATAGCAGGAAAGATCTGTAAGGTGATGTTACGCTGCCTTCTTTCTGCACCACATTATGCAGCTGGAGCCGAGCTGCGTGGAACGAACAGGGATGGAGCTCTTCAGCTTGCTTTTCCCTTTCTCTGGCTTTGAGGAGAGTGTTGAGCACCAAGAAGTCAGTAGTGCCACTGGGTTTGCAGCCTGCCTGCAGGTAACTGTTTTTTTCAGCCATCCACCTGCCATCTGCTGTGCGTGGCCTCACCCATGACCGTACAGGACATATCTGCACACTTTTTTTTGTGTAGACACAAGGGACAGCAAAGTGCTGCTGGGATGTGGTGGTGGTGCCAGTGCAGCCTCAACAGATACCAACCGCTAGATGCTGTTGCTGTCCTTGGAGTTGAGCTTGTGCCTTCTGCAGCGTGGGAAAGCTGGTGGCAGGTCTGTCTCTGTCCTCTCTCCTCTGTGGGGCATCATTTGCTTTCCCATTTCAGGATGGAGAGAGAGCCACTGCAGGTACAGGGTCAGCAGCTCCCATTAAGGAAAGTGGATGGGGAAACATGGGAGACTCCAGCATTGCCAGCATCGTTGTTTCTGATGGGTCCGCTATGGGTAGAAGTGCAGGGAGGGGTCCCAGCCCTCCAACGAGGTTGAATCACACCAAGGTTAATACCCCAGAAGGGAAGAGGAGGAGGTGAGAGACCCACAGCTGAGCTGTCTCCGTGTCTGAGAGGAGGCGTACGTGCTGGCACGGCGGCATGGATTTTAATGTCGTCACGATGAAAGGGTCAGATATTATTACCATTGCTTTCTACAGAGGTAGCTCACAGCACTGGAGCAGCCTGTTCACCCCCGCGGCTGCTAGCAAAGATGGGGATTGTAACTCAGGCATGGTGGTGTGCCCCTTGAAGGGTGCAAGCAGCACAGCTTCGCCAGCCAGCTTCGGGGGGAGATCTGCTGAATTTTAGTCTCATGGGTGCATGGTGCTGGGCAGGGGGAAAGCAGAGCCTGACTGCCCCAAGGACTTAAGATGCCATTGGCCCTCAGGGAGGACCGTTGTGTCACCTGGAGCGATGTCTGCTTTCATCCAGTACTCCATCCAGCCCATGTAGGGATGGGGAAAGGGGAACCAGGAGATGAATGTCATATAAGGCCTTCAGGCCTGCTTGGATCATGTACGTACATTTGTGTGTACACAAATATGGTCCATACCTACAGTGCAAGAAGCTCTTGTTATTCCTTGTTCCCAGTGGCGTGTGCTAGGAGCCTGCACTTCCCACCCCACTGCGCTCAGCCTGTCTGAGGGATGTAACATAAAGCTGAAGCTAGATGTCAGACATGAAACGTGTCTTTTAAAACATCTTGGTCTTTTTTTTTTTACTCACCAACTTTATTCCATCTGTTTTATTTGTCATACCCCTCTACAGACAAAACTTCTATTTTCCTGTTGCCTCTGCGTTTGCACCTACAGATCCAACAGAAAAAGAGATTTGATTTCCTCCTTTTTCAGTCGAGGCTGCAGTCAGCTACACCCAGGCAAATGCAGGGTGACAGAAGGATTGCCCACGTGTCCGTGAGGCGTGGTGGACTTGCACAGCAGGCCCTGAAATCCTGGATAGGTGAGAGAGTGCTACATGAAAACGAAGACTCCGTCTTGATACCTGGGACGTGGGCAGAGTTGAGCAGGCTTGGTAGTTACAAGCAAACTTTGTAGTTCTCCAAATTTACTGAAGTGAATGATATCATTTCTGGCTGTAAAACGCGGAGGTGTTTTTTGGGTAGTAGGAAGAGAGAGAAAAAAAGCTTTCAGATGCTACAGTGGAAAGTACGGTTGAATGGCTTGGGGAGGTGAGTCGCGCAGGTGCTGCAGCGGGTTATGTAAAGAGGTGTGGAAGGCTATTAATAGTCTTGGAAGCATGGTCTTCAAAACACAAAGGTGTAATTACAGTTTCTACAATGGAGGTCACATAACCTCCCGTCTTCAACTGTTGTGTATCTTAGGAACCTCCTGAGTTTTATGAGGCTGTTTTCTTAGTTAGAGCAAAACTGAGTTTGATTATTAATTGGTGGTGTTTACTGTTTTGTAGAATGCCGCCTTCTAGCATAACCTAATCCAGAAGAAGTGGCAGTGAGGAGGTGGTTGCTTAAAAAGGCAGAATTATTTAAAGCAGAACACAAAGTGCCACTGTCAAGTATCTCCATCATGACCTTTGAGATTTGTTTGTAGAATCTGTATTTTTCTGTGTGCATGACTCACCTCGAGATAAAATGCTTTTCTGTTTTAGAAGCCACTCCAGGTAGTGCAGAACTCACGAGCAGCCTTGCAGATAAAAAAATGTCTGCACACATTTGTTTTGAGGAACAGCCTTCATTGTCCAAGGTTTTGTGCTTCTGTTTGTTTTAAAGAGATTATTACAAATATTGGTTTCTTATTTATTCGTTAGTTTCCTTATTGATGTAAGGCTATTCAAGTCAAAGATAGTGCTAGGGTGTAACATGGAGCAGAGTTTGAGCAAATAGATCTGGAAGTGAAAAACATGAGTTGTATCAATTTCACAGCACCTTGAAATAGGCAGTATTTTCTGTTGCTGTCCTGGTGCTCACACCCGTGTGAAGGCTGAGCGCATGGTGTGAATGGAAGCATGTGTCTTCTCTCGGTGAGTCTGTGAGCTCGCAGGCTTTCTTCTCCTGGAGGGGTGTAGCCTCGCAGCAGGAGCTTTTTTTGTGGTGTGGTACTGACACTGTGCTCAGCGCTGCACAAAATGCCGTTGCTCCTCCGTATCCTTAGGAGCTAAGCCCCGAGCCCACAAACTGTGTTGTGCAGCAGAGCACGGCACAAGGGTGTGGATTGTAGCTGGAATTCACTTTGGGCAGGGTGGGGTGGGAGCGAAGAGGCTGGCGTGAAAACGCCGTTGTACGCCGCTGTGTGCTTGCAGAGGTCGGGGCATCTGAAAATGAATGGGCTCTGGATTAATTGCACGGTTGCTCGGGTACGAATGAGAACAGGATTAGGCCTGTCTTTTTTAGGTGCGGAGGTAATGTTTCTGACCTGTCGAGCGATTGCACATCTCCAGTATCTTACTGGGTAAATGAATGTTGATATCAACAGTTGAGGGTGGCACGGTCTTTTGTGTAACTGGCAGTTGTCTGGCAGTTGTCTTGCAGTTCTCTGTTTTGTGCCATCCCCAGGAATATTTCAACACGGTCTTGTTTGGTGGTTTTTTTTGTGTCTGTCATTTACATATGTTAGAAGCAGCGCGGCTTTTGAGAGGCTCTTGACCCTCACATCCACTTTCCCAAGGTGTGGGCTTGTGGTAATAAAGACTTGACTTCACTTCTCCGGCGTTTGTTCTGAATTGGATGCCTGTCCTGTGTTATTCCGGCTAGAGAGAGCAGAGCAGTCAAGCAATTCAAGCTGGGATTTTTGCAGTAGCCTCTGAACCATGACTTGTGAGGAAATGTCTGAGCTTCTTTGAAAACCTCGCTTTGAAAAGACAGCATGTGCTTTTCCTTTACAGGTTTTCACAAATTCTGCTTACCGCACTGTCCAGAGCTGCTCCCATTTGTATGCTTGTCCTCCCTGGCGTAGCTGGGGGGAGCAGTTGGCGTTGCTGGGGACTGCAAGTGTGGTTCTGCTTTTGTTGAAGTTAACAGCACACCTCTGGTTTAATCAGTGGGTCAGAGAGCTTGCTTTGTGCTGACACATTAATAGAAATGTACAAAAATGCTCTTTATAAAACTTGACTTGTGACTTTGGAGGCCACAGCACTACTGGTCTTTTGCATCTTAGCCCATGGAGGGACGTGGGCCGTAAGCAGAAAATTGAGGTGTAGGTTATGCTATTCTAACGCAACGTGGTTGTAATTCTGATTGCTCTTCAAGCTGTTGTTTCCACAAGCTCAGAAATAGAGCAAAATTGGAATAAGAAGACATCTCAGATGCTTGGTCAGCTCCTAACACTATGTGCCCATGCCATGCTGTGGGGTGATGGTCAGTCCCAGCAGGCTGTACACTGTCTTGCTTTGTGCAAGCTGCTTAAACATCCAGTGCGCTGAAACAAAGCTAAACAAGAACCACTGGCACTGTAAATTATTTAAACCTGGAGCCTTTGCAGGAGAGTTGGGCCTTCTCCATCCAGAAGGGCTGTGTCTGTGAACAAGCGGCATGGCCCAGCAGGAGCAGGGGGTAGAGCCAGGCACTTGGAGCTGAGGACCAGATGTCCACGCTGCAGACCTTCAGACCAGCTCCAGCCTGGACCTGTGGACTAGGCATCTGGCAGTGGTTGGAGGATGGGTGCTGTGCTGCTGCAGCATGTCCCCTGGCTTCCCACCATCCGAGGGGAAGCCTTTGTGCCTCAGGGCTGCTCCACGCTGCAGAGAAGAGCACGTGGTAAGCGGGCATGGTCAGGACACTCGCTTCAAAGGTGTGCTCCTGAGCCAGTCAGGCACGGTGGAGATAAGCCTGTAGAGTCTGAGTTCCCTGTTCAAGGACAAAGAGATTCATATTGAGCTGACTTTAATTTCTCACGCCCTTCCTTCCACTTGGGTTAATACACTTTTGGTTGACCCTGTGAATTCAGATGCTTTTCCCCTAGTCATTTCCACTGGGAATTACTGACTTCCGTCTTTCCACTGAGGGGTTTTGAAACGATTTTGTAGGGAAACTTTGTTTGTTTGTTTGTTTGTTGAATCAGAGCACTGGGCATTTGTTTTCTTTTTATTGGTCAGTTGTGGGCTTTCTAAATCTTCATTTCATAATGTGGTAAATTCTGTGAAAATGGATTCTTTAAATTTTATTACAGTTATTCACGTTAACAGACATCTTTCCCATCTGTTTATTGGAAAAGGTGAAACAGGAAAACCAAAATTTCAAAATTCTGCATCACATGTTGATGGCAGTTTGTGAACTTGATCAACGCAGAGGTCTAATGTCATACCCAGCATGGTTTCACCCTTGCCCTGTGCTGTTTTTAGAAATGAACGTGCAGCGGCTGAGGAAGTAGTGGTTTCTGTTCATGAGGTCTGGGGAGGAGGGTTCACTTGCTTAATTAAAGAAAAATATCCACCACCCAGTTTTATACAAAGTGTAGCTAATTTCACTTTCAGTGACAGCAATAAGGCAAATTGTGTGTCTGACTTCTGTGGGAGTAGTGACCAAATGAGCTTTGGTGTTGGGTCCCACATGAGGTTTGCAAGGAGGAACCATGCTGGGGTTTGGCGGAGAGGGCGAGGGTTGTGCTTCTCCTCCAGCCCTGCCGTTGGCATCTCCTCACGTGCACGTTTGTGCTTCTCCCCTTTCCCAGCGCGATGCAGGCAGTGTTTGGCAAGTCCACCTGTGCATCTATCTGCCCCTGCCCATCCAAGCACAAAGCCATTCCTCCCCTCTGCGTTAGACACGCTCATTGTTGTTCAGGTCTGAGAAGGCAAAGGATGATGGAAGCAAAACAATACAATTTTGTATAATTTGAGATTTTTCTCTGCTGCTGTGGGTGCCATGGCCTTTGTACAGCAGCCCTTAGCTCAAACTTCTTGGCCTGCAGCAAGGAGGGAAGATGCTGCGGGTGCTTGGGCAGCAAGAGAGACAGCAGCAGAATCCCTGTTTTGGTTCCTTTGCTGGACAGATTCTTTGTAAGGTGCTGCTGTTTCTAAAGGAAAAATAAAGGCGTGTAAGTCTCCTGTTGTCCAAATAGCGGTGAGCAGATGCTGCCCAAGAGAGGAAATCTTCCCGGTTCTCCTTGTAGTTCTGTCACAGGTAACTGAACGCTGCTCTGTTAGCGCTTGCGTATCCCATTTTACTTGTTGAACTTGTACGGATGGTTTCCGTCTGTCGGGATGGAGCATCCCGATTTCCATTGCCAGGAGGGCCACCCAGCACCTGTGGGACAGTCCGAGCAGTGGCTGCAAAGCCCTGGTCCGTTCCCGTCCCCACTGCCTCCATACACCACCTCACTCTGGGAGGCTTCGCCGCCGGCACACAGGTTCCTTGAGTCATGTCCACATTCTGTTTGTCCTTATTAGTACAAGCAGGGGTGTTTATTCTGTATTGATAGCTGCATTTATTCTTTATGACGTGCAGGGATAAGTTTTTCCAGTTGCTAAAACATAGTTTTTTTCCGGTCTAGAACTACAGTGGTTTTATTCCCAAATTTGCTTTTCAAATTTTTTATTTTTTTCTTTCCTTAAAAGCCTTCAAAGTATGGTATGCTTGTTGTGGTTAGGTGCAAAATTAGTTCAGATATAAAAAACAAGGGAAGGAATTGGGAAGGGGAAGTACTCAGTCCTAGGGCCTCTTTCCCTGTATCCTTCTGGCTAATATAAACGCAGAGAAATTTCTGTATGCAAGCAAGTTCAAAAGGATGCTAAAGAGTTGGTCTTCATGTGTTGTAGTACTGTCATCAGGATGCTGTTTTCTGTACTACTTACCCAGATACTACTTGATACATAATTTGAAAGCTTTAAGTTACCAAAAATATGCTACAGAAGTGTATGCTTCCTGAGCTCCTACTTAAAGCCAAACGAAAGGGATGTGTATTTACAGATAATAACATGTGTTGTCTTGGGGAGGAATATTGTTTCTTTGATTGCCTGACTGATATCCTTCTTGGAAGAATAAGTATTTTTGGTAGCAGCTTGGTGGTCTATACTCTGTTTACTTAACATCTGTCATTAGATGATGTAACTGGTACCGGCACAGGTAAAGCTTGAGCTTGCGTTCAGCTCCGGGGTAGGATATTGTAAATGGGAAACTGTTGTGTATACATAATCCCGTTGTGCAATATTGTTGTTCAAAATCCTTTTTTCTTTCCCCTCACAACAAAGCTCGTAGGTCTGCAGTGAAGTTCCGTGACACATTTTTGAATGGGCCTTTTGCCCTGCTTTTGGTTCTTTAATGCAAGAAGCTTTACCAGGAAACAAGAATCTCTTTCTTCTCTGTCTGTGTTTATTCAGCTTGGGGTTGTGATGCTGAATATGCAGACAGGCACACAAGTCAGATGATCTAAGGTGTGTGATGCTATAAGGTTAGATGTTTCACATGAAAATAATTTAAAATCTGTATGGGAGTTGTTATGTCTGTGTTTAATGTCTATGCCATCTAAATATGTCATAATTATTTTTTAAAACACGGATTTTTTTGTATGTTTTCACACCCCCCAAGGCTGTTCTAAAGTAAATCTTCTCTTCCAGTATGTTTAGTCACATCTTTTGAAAGAGGTGATTAGTTTGAAAGAAGTATTTCTGAATTAGCTTTTGTCATTGAAGAAGGGCTATATAAAAGTGGAGCCGGATCCTGCAGACACTTGCAGATACATTCAGTTTTACTCTCCCAGGTAACTTGCTGCCTTCAACTTATAAAGTCATTGCTTAACATAGCCAAAATGAGCAATTTCATAGTTTCATTTGAGCACGAGCCCCCTCAGCCAATGTGTCCGTAGAAGTGCATCAATAGTCCTGCAGTTAGTCCCTTTGTTTAGAACATGGAAGTGCATGAGGCTTTGCAGGATCAGGTCGAATTATTGGTATTAGTGACTTTTTTCCGGTTATTAGTCTGGTATATTTTAAAATCTTGGTGAGAATGAGCTTTCAGTGGTCACCTTTGAGACGTTTCTGTAAATGAATGCATGTATTTAGTTCTTGTAATACTAAAAGCTGAATATAACTTACAGCAACCTAGGAGAATACTGGGCACTGAGATTTTTTCAAGGCATTTCACACTTTTTCTCCTTTATGTGCTTAGTCTTTAAAGGAGATGTGATGAGCTGCGGTCAGAATTTTTTCCAGCTAGTTTTCTGTTTGAAGTTTTCTGTTGTCTGTCTGATGTTGCTTATAGAGCGAAGACTTTTCTGCCTGGAGATGCCTCTAGGTGATTCGGGCCAATTAAAGGGATTACTGCAGGAAAAAGGGAAAGCAGAGGCTGGCCAAAGCAAATGTGCTCACGAGTCCAACATCTTATTTCACAACCCAAAGTATCACCTTAAACTGAATTAGCTACTGATTTAGGCTAACATGCAGGTCTGACTGATCTCTTATAACCCCATTTTTAGGTTTTTCAGCTTCCAGAAATACGTAGCTTTTTAGATTAAATGGAGTAGGAGAGCCAGATCCACTGCATCTGTTTGCAAGGACTCAAACTTTTTTTCTTTTCTTCCTGCATATGCAAGTGCCTTCGGCAGAACTCGGTAATTATGTTTGAAAGGTAGCATATGCACGCACATCACACTCCAGGCTTGGGGAAATGGAGGAGCAAACAACAGATAGTGAGCTGCAGCTTAGCAGTTTTGAAGATTTTTAGTAGATGTTTTCAAGATTTTTAGTATGTTTTTTTTCATGATGGTCGGAAGCAATAGCAACAGTTCTAAATCATATGAGCCAATAAAGGATCCCATGTCTCCTCTCCACCTTTGTTGCAGAGGAACCTATTCCAGTATCGCCAACTTCAAAGTCTTGCGATATATGATAGAGGCCTTTTAAAGTTCCTGGACTACTGGGATGAGGTGGAGATGCTCAGCCTAATCTTGTTAAATTCTGTCTTTTTGACAAAGTTCCTAACTTTCAAGATCAAAAAAAGCTTTAAAAAGATGTAGCCTTAAAGACCTACATACTGGAAGGCAAAAATAAGACTGTTTAAGGATTCACATAAATTCATAAATTTTTGATATGTTTTAGCTTTGTATTTGTTGCTTAAACGGATAATACAGAGTCACAGGTCTCTCATGCCTTCTGCTTTTGGAGAATCAGCAATGACTACTGGAGGCACCCTATGCACGTGTAGAGTCCCTGCATATATTTTTTTCATGGAGATAAGGCTCTCTGAAAAATGCTGAATACCACTGTGGAAGTGGTGACAACTGTCCCCATCGTGACGTTGCTCTTAGTGTCTGCCTTGGGACCGCTGGTGATGGGAAGATGCAGCTTCTGAGGCAGATGCGGGCGCAGCACAGCTGGGCTGGGGCAGCTGGGGCACATCGGTACCGAAGCGTCCCTCGGGAGCAGGACTCTGTGGTGGGTTGCCTCCATGCTGGCATCTCTCGTAATGGGAGCCAGGGTAAGGCAGAGGTGAAGCTGGAAAACGAGCCAGTACGCCCTGATGAACAGCAGCGCGGTTCCTGAGTTTACAGGAGGAGGTGTAGAGAAATGCAAGGGGAACCATGCGTCCTTCTGAAATACATTCTCGCATCCTCGCCCCTCCAGCTGTGTTTGTGGGAGGGGTCTGAATGTGGGGACCCTCTTTGGGCAGAAACTTGTGATACTGAACTCAGTTGGGAGGGACTTCAGATTTTGGTTTTTTATTACTACTTTTTTTTATTCTGCAAGGCATTTACCTCCCATTTAAAAAATGATTTTTGCTTGTGGATGTGACCCGGTGGCACCGTTGCCTGTCTCAGTGAAACTAACCAGCTGCTCTGGGGTGTGCTAAATCCCTGACAGGTTGTTAACCCATCACAAGACAGGTTATCACCTCCTGCTGGACCTAGATGTTCAAATCCAGCTCAGACCTGTTTCAAAATTACCTGTTTTGCATGAGTGTGGGTTGTGTAATGGTGTTTTACGGTCACATCGGGGGCGATGCCTGTGAGTAGCTCATCGCCGGCTCTCGCTGAAACTAGTCCCAGTGGCATCCGCTCACTTGGGTTACGTTATGGTGGCTGTGGGGCTGGCTGCTGCCCGCAATCCTGTCTTTGGGGTGTGAAGCCAGCTATGAAGAGTCTGATTAAAATACCTGAGTTTGGGTGACTTAACGTTTTTTGACAGTAACAGAATTACTGGCAATAGTAAAAGTGCCTTGAAAACCCAGAAGTGGCACTGAAAACTGTGACAGCGTGTAATGATGGGATGGGACACAGAGCTGCCCTTTGTATTTGTGACCCTTATTTTTAAGAGTTTTTCTCCAGTTGTTGTAGTCTGTGAATTGAAATAAGGTCGTCTCTGCTCTGGAATATTCATGAAATTAGGCAATGCCGTGGCCAGCTCCCCAGTCCTGTGGAACTGTACAGGGTTATTGGCTGTAGTAGCTCAGGAGGTTGGTATTACTGAGTTTCCTTGCAGTTTGTGTTTTTTTTAATATATGTGTGGTCTGTCAGTGCAGTCAAAACATGAAATGAGCTTAAAGGGCATTTAGCTATGCTGTGGAGTAGTTCACTGGGCTTCAAATGGGAACTGAAAATAGGAAACGCTGGGAGCGAAGGTCATCTCTGCACCGGCCCCTGCAGCCCAGTGAAAGCGGCTGCTGCAGGGCTCCAGCCCCCCAGCAAACCTGGCAGGACCGGGCGGGATGCTTGCGACAGTAAAGGAGAGCAGGGCTTTTTTGTCCGTGTTTTTCCAGGGAAGAGGAAAAGAAAGTAGCTCCTATCTTTACTCTGTGTGTAAAGGGGAGAGCAAGGCTTTTGGAAGATTTAGAAGGTTGGGAAGGGGCAGCAGCCATTTCCTTCTTCCTCCCGTGTTCCTCTTCACTTCCTCGTCCGTCCCCCGTGGCTGGGAAGATCTCGGGCTGCCTCGGAGATTTGGGCTCAGGGCTTATGTTGCAGTGAGCTGTGGGCTGGCAGGCTGGCTGGGGGATATGACTTCACGCAGTTTTTCTGACGTTCGCGTGAAGTGCAGAGCTGGAAGCAGCGTTGCTGAGGCCTGCCCTGAAGAGACAGTCTCTTGGGGGGTCAGCCTTTCTGTGGCTTTGAGGAAACGGCAGTTTCATTGATGTAAAGAAGTGTTTCTTGTCTGTTCTCATTTAAGAATAATTTGGCGTTCCCTGTTTCAGAGAGTTCGTGCTTTGAGTTGCTCAGAAATTGCCATCCTTTAGCATGGAGACTGGTGGTTTTGGGATGTGTGAAGCGATGCGCACACTGTTTGCTTGCAATTGAAGCCAAACAGGTTATTCAAACCACTGTCAGGTTGGTCCCCTCACTCTGTTTTCAGATGCTTGCGGTGAGTAACTGGAAGAACTAAATTCAGAGTGACTCCTTATGAGAGTGTTCGGACAGCTCAGGAAATGCACAGTAATACAGGATAAAGATGTTGTTTTGGTGGTGCCTTGGTACAGCATCACCCTGTGGCCAGGTGGGCAGGAGGAGAGAAACCTCGTCACCTCTCAGCGTCTGCAGCACTTTGCAAAATACTGTGAAATTTGTTTTTTTTTTCCTTTTCCATCCTCTGCTGGCTTGCCTGACAGCAGTGGCAGAACACCTCCTGCTCCTCCTGTGGGTACAGCCTGAAAGTAGCTGCTGGAAGAGCTTCTAGAGAGGAAAATTCAGAAGTAATAGAGGATAGAGAACAGCATGGCTGCGCTTCATATGTTGTCTGTAATGCCTTTTTTAATAGAAGAGTTTTCTTCTCCACTGTGCTTGTGTTAGTGCGGCACAAGTCTACAAGCAAAAAAAAATGAATAAGTGAATATTAATGAAATCTGTCATTAATTATCGCCAGAGCAGACTCTGGGAGAACTGGGTTGCATTTTCAGTGGATTTAAATATAACTTTGCTTATGCAATTCTGTTAAACATTGTTGCAGTATGTCACTAAGAAAGCTTATTATATTTGCTGTATAAAGATTACGCCTTTGGAGGGGGGATTAAAGTTTTAGCGGTGGTTACCGTCTTTCTTATGGTCACAACAGTGAACTGTTAAATGTGGAGAAGAGGGGGGAAGCTGTGGGTGAGCCAGATTTTCTGTCTGCCTGGAAGCACAACCTTTAATGCTGTTAAGCCAAACCAGAGGATACTGAGCTTTATTCAGGAAGCACATTTTTTTGGAAAGATGACATACTCAAAGAGTGGGAAATATTTTTTTCTGTATATATAATGTAAAAGACTCGTACTCAGATGAAAATATATGTGTGTGGGTGCGTATATAATAATAAGAAATAAATTCAAAGTGAAACATTGGCTTCAGGCAAACCAAAATGGTCTGGTCCCCACAAAATCTGAGATTTTTTGATTTTGCTGAGAATTCTGTTTTCATTTTAGCCACAATCTTTTTTTTTTTTTGTAATTGAGTCGAAAGCCAGCACCCAAGGACTAGCAGGAGCCCCTGCCCTGCAGTGTTGTAGTCCATGTTACTGATTGCTGGAGTTGTGTGGCATTTTCAGCCTGAAGATTTTGCCCTTAGAGCTGTGTTGTCCATTTTTTTTACCATTACGAAACCAAACGTGTCCCTTTGGCATGCTTGTTTCTGCTAGCGAAAGTGTGAGCCGGGTATAAGGGAAAGCAGGTCTGCCTTTGCTTGCAGTGTTGGTGCACTGGGGTATGTCTGAGGGAATTGATGCTCAGATGCTGTTCTGCAGTTGTATTTTATTCACACTGCCCAGTGTGTGCTTCGACAAGTCATTTGCTGACCTCAGTTAAAGCAGTGTTTGCAGATGGATAGCTCTAACTGGACACAAGGCACCTGGAGTATCAGTGATTAAAAATAAGAAACATTATGACTAGGTATTGTACAACTGGCTTGAAACCACCGTGTAAGGGTGGTACATTTCCCTTCAGATTAGGTCATGAAGCAGCTTTACTGCAGCTTGGAAAATTAGGATCAAAAATAGTCCTCTGATTAAAACTTGAGGTTTTGAAAGCTCTTCAGAGAAGAAAGATGTGCAAATGCAGATGTATGGGAGAAATTAAGCAGTCTGGATATGCATGGTTCTTGAATTTAAAGAGAATATTTGATTGAACCACTGCGCTAGCTCATTTCTCACAGCCACCCTGTCTCAACAAAATTAAATAAAACATCGGAATGATCTGCAAATGAGTTGCCTAAAATACAATCCATAATGGGTCAATGTATTAACACAGTTAATTTAGTAGTTTCTGTGGACATGCAGTTGTTCTGCATGTACCAGTGTCAGCCTGTAATAGCAGTTGTCTTGGTTTAGATTTATGAATTTCTCTCACATTTAAAAAAAATATTTCATACACTTTATCACACATTTATCAGCAGTAAAGTAATTTCTCTGTGAAACAACATTCGCTTTCCAATACCATCGGGAATTGGTCTACTCCTCTTCCTCCTCTGCCCTTCGCTGCAGCAGCGTGATTCCATCAACCACGGGGCATCCTGCGAGTCCCCTGTGTCCTGCCAGGCAGTTCTTCAACGCTAGAAAAAATCCAGGATGTTTGAGCTGATAAAGAAAAATTATTAGGTTCTCATTTTGCTGCCCCTGTGTGTTACTTTCTTTCCTTTGCGTCAAGCAGGAAAGCATCAGCTGTGCTGGAGTTGTGCTATCGGGTACCTAAGGGCTGAATCTGAGCAATACTGGCCACAGGCCTACTTGGCATCTGTATCTGTCAAGCTTGAGGGATTCTGGCTGTTCTAGGTGCCCGCTGACTGTCTGGGCTGAAGGTAGTACCTGTAGCTGCGGTGGAGAAGGGCCTGGGGACAGACGGCAGCTACGGGAGCGGCTGCCAGGGCTGTGGGAACAGCAAGTCTATTGCTGTGACCTGAGGGTTTTTTTGGGCTGATCCCGTTGAGGACAGCAGGTCTTCTCCTCCCTCACAAAACCCAGTAAGAGCTGGTCACTAATTGCATTTTCTGCTTGTGTCCTTGTTAGCGGGATCGATTCCCTTACGTGGCCGGCTGCAGGAGCGCTTCTGCTGGCATGATGCAGGCGGTGGGTAGATGGCTGAAGCAACACGGTGCCTTTTGGTCACAGCACAAGTTTATTAGCATAAATGAGGCTGGTTTAAACGAATTATGAAGCCATAGTTTGCAGGAGGTCTATGCAGGCGTGGCTAACCTTTACTTAATTTAATCTTACTTTGGTGTCAGGGTGTTCTGTAGGTCTCTGAAGGTTAAGTTGTCCACAGGGACAGTTTCTCTGCACATCAAGCCTCCAGCTGTGGGCTATTCTGCATGTAAGGTACTAGAGTTTGATAAGTCTTCACAGTGCTCACTTTTTAAAACCTCGTATCCGTCTTGCACAAAATTTAGTATAGTGTGGGTTGGCATCTGTTTGACTGGTGCCTGTTTACTCCTGGCCTGAGCCTGGTTTTGTATGTTAAAAGTGACACTGCATTGAAGTAGGTGTTGCCTCTTGTCTATGACAAGGGCACGATTTATGGTACTGACAAAGTGTCATGGTCACAGTGAATCCAGTTGCCACCTGCTCCCTCTGTGGCAGCTCCGTTAGCCTGGACGCCTACAAGGCATTTGCTCAGTCTTGGAGAGGAGCGAGAAGCAGAGAATTACGGGAACACATAAAATCAACTGATGAGACAAACAAGCAGTGTCAGATACAGTGTACCCTAAGTTCAAATATGACATACCCCAAGCTTGGAGGTTAGCACAAGCCTCGTGCCTATTCACAAAATTGCCGTGGGCTCAGCTGGAACGCAACAGAAATGCTCCTGGCAATGAGCATGGTCCCGGCTAGCTAGGGCTGTCAAATTCCCTTGCCTGTTTATCAGTGTTCCCAAGCTGAAAGGCTGATCGAAAGTGCTTCCTGATCAGCATGATAAATGGAATTTTGCATGATAATTATGTTTACAGCAGAACAGATGTACTAATAACACATGCCCTAAAGACTTCAAATGAGCTATAAAAGAACCAAATCTCTGCTGAAAATGCTGGCAGCAGTAGTATTAATTGTGTAAGTTACAGCTGATAATTGTCTTGTTTCATTTGAACGAGGCAGTCAGCTATTAATGGCTTGCGTTCTGTAGTACCGAAACAGCAAACTGCGCAAAATTTGTCAGTCTGGATAATATAGTTATATATTAGCAATGCATCCTGATGGACATACTCTAGTGGCTAGGGACAGAAAGAAGCGTCACAGTGAATTTCTAATGCTGTTTCATCTTTTATATCAAAATACTTGCTTATGTGCCTTCAGGAAAAGAACTTATTTTTCTTATCTACAAATTGTTTGATATAAGACAATGCCTGAAGGAAAAAAAAACAAGCCCTCTTTGTGGTTATGGAAGGTTCAAATGGAGAATGACTAATTAGCTGACTTGTTCCACTTATCTCTTCCACACTAATATGAATGAGAATCTTACCCTTGTTTTTATGTGCATGAATGATCACACTGTTCTGCAAATCTGTTACAGAGTGTGCATAAGTGTGCAAGTGCATAGAGATATACATACATATAATATAGACGTGACCTGAAAACCTCTTAGAATAAGTTATCAAACCTAATTTTCAAAGTGGCAGTAAATTGAAGTCCAAATCGGTGATCATACTAGGTATTGTGCCAGGTTTACAGTTAAATAAAGATCTTGTAGGTAACTAACCAGATGTAAAACCCTGCTGGTCCGAATTGAATTACTTTTTGTGACATCCTAATTCATTTGCATTCCCAAAGCGTGTTTCATTTCATCTGCGGTAAGTTGAGCTGCAGATAGTATCCCAGAGGAGCGCGCTCCTAGCAGTCCTAACCCACATCTTTGCTCTGGCTGATTAATCTGTAAATCCTTCAAAATTTCTCTCCCATGCTATTACATCAAAGCATCCCCGAGTAAAGCATGTGAGCAGAATCCTGAAATGTGTTCCCTTAGCATGAGAAGGACTCTTTGTGTTTCATTAGGCAATACTTTGGGGTTTTTTATGGGGAAGCAGGTGGTTGACTTTCTAAAAAGTGCAAGATGTGTTCGTTGGTTAGCAAAAGAGAGCTGATGGCCTGGAAAAACTGCCTGGAGATGCTCTGTAAAAATTGTCCTTGGTTCTTTGTAACCTGTCATCAACTTAATTCATTGCTAACGAGCTGCAAGTTCATTGCAATTCATTGCAGAGCTTTAAAACTGCCACTGAGTCAGATGACAGAGTGCTTTGTTTTATGTTATCAAGAAAAATCCTCTGGTGGCGGACTAGGCAGTAGCGCAACTCTGAAAAAAGTCTTGGGCCCCTTGTCTGTAAAAGGTGCTGGTGGAAGTGCAGCGAATTTGAGAAGAGAAAGGAAGGGGGAGACCAGGAAAACAGGAAATTTTTGTTAACTTATATCCACGTAGGTTTTATCCTTATGCCTGCTCACCCTAGGGAAATGGTAATGTGATTGATTTGTTCCAGGCAGATAGGCAAAGCTTTAAATATCAAATATATCCATTTCCTCACTGCCTTAGTGTTTTTACTTCCTAAAACTGTCTAGAAAGTGTATATATATATAAACAGATGGAATACCAACGAGAGAAAATACCAAAACCAAAAGGGTCTTGGCCAGAGAAGAGCTAGATAATTTTTTGCATCTACGGTCATGGCATTTGCCGTTCCAAGGTCTGTTATTCTGCCTAAGGTTGTACTTAGCATAGCTACAGTTGTAACCACAATACTGCTCCTGTCAGACACTGGAAATCACTCAGACTGAGTCAGGGTATGGCACCTCGGCTTTGAGAGGACCGACCACTGCGTCGGCTTGGGTTCACATGCCGGGTCTGGTGCTGTGATTTGCTCCTCTGCTTCCCGGGCATTTGGAGATGGGCACCTCAGGCAGCCAGCTTTGACTGCTGGGAAGGTTTGGAAATGGTGAGTGGTATCTTACACCCTTTTAAATGCTTTGTTAGTAAAGCTTATCGTAATCCATTTTGAGAAGGGGGAGGTCCATCACCAAATGCGGGATTGTGGAAGCCATCCCTGCCTCTGCGGAGCCTCAGAAGCGGAGGAGCGCCATCTGCTAAAAAACTACCCCTCCTGGGACTTTACTTTTAGACTTTTTGCCCCCACCTCCTGTGTGTATAGGCCCCCATCTGAAGTAATGTACAGGGTACCTAAACTCAGCATAGACAGCTAAATGTTTGTGTTAACAATTTTTTTGTGATGGGAAGAGCTGGATAACTCAGATGCTCCAGACTTCCCATAAGGTTAGGATGTGAACCTGTTCTCAGTTAATCATCTCTACCAGAAGATGGATTGCAACTATATTATTAGTGATTGCTTTGTCTGTTTGTTTTCTTATATGCACTGTAGATTAGATCAGGTCAAGGACTCAACAGACGTTTGAAGTGGGTCACAGAGGCATTAGGGGCAGGTCAGCCAACTTCTTCCCTTCTTCATTGCATAATACGATTGCAATGTATCTTTTTGGCGTGCTGGGGAGACACTGGACATGTCAGGAATCATCGGTGGAGTTATTTGGTACAGCAATCAGTGTGCTTCAAGAGGGTTGCCTGCTCTTGCATCTGCCTGAGCTGCTGTCTCTGGTTCTTCTGGCATGGCATGTCTGTATGTGCAGATAGTGGACACAGTGCTGACATGGGTGAACCAAGGCGGGGAAGCTCGCCAAGTATGTAAACGTGAAATCTGGGTCTTGTGCTGCCTTCTAATAATGCTGGTCTTAAAGCAACCCTCTAAATTGTGCTTTGTTGGCCAGATTTGTCACTATGAGATGCTTTTTGTTGCTCTGATGATATAAAATATGAGTAGACCCAGTCTAGCAGAGTACTCTGGCAGCTTTCCTTGCTTTTGGTGCGTTGACGAATCTGCATTTAGAATAGAATAAAATAGTTCAGTAGGAAGGGAGCTGCAACAATCATCTAGTCCAACTGCCTGACCACTTCAGGGCTGACCAGAAGTTAAAGTGTGTTGTTAAGGGCATTGTCCAAATTTCTTGGGAGGTTTTTTCCCCTTCCCCAAACTGATTGAAAACTGCTATCTCAGTACTGGGTATTTGCTGGCCAGCCAACTAGTTGGCACCCAGGAAAATTCAGTCCAGTAATAATTAAGTAATTTATGAAATAGGAGACTGCTCAGATTACCAGAATGAGCATTGTTTCTGTACATCTGATAACCCAGCTCTTTGGTGGTATGTTGGGAATATAAGAATATGAAAGGCCATAAATTTGAGACCCTTTCAGGTCTTCACATCCAGCTGTTTCTGGGGTGGCAGAGCCGCGCGAGTTCCCCGAGTGAGTGGGGATGGTGCCTTTGGAAGAGGCATTTGCAGCAGAGAGGAGGGGAGATGCTTGCTGAGCTGCCGGCCTCTGCCGATGGCAGTGTGTGCTTTTGGGTAAGGGCTGACCCTGGGAAAGGCAGCCCCCCAGCCTGCAGATGTAGGCTGTTTTTGCCAAGTCAATGAAAAGTTCATTAGGGTGACTGCTGGGTACTCTCTGTTGTGAGAACAGGCAGGGAGGCTTCTTGGCAAGCTTTTTCTAAATAATGGACAGTACTGTACCACCGTACCTTCATAGTGAGCAAATGATGCAGCTACACAACCAAATGTTACCAGGATTACGAGGATCCCCATAATACTTGCTTACTGGGAGTAGGGAGAAGTGAGGGTTCCTCGCGGAGATCTGATCTTTTAAATGTCGCCCTCTAAACTGTGATGATTTCTGTATGTGTACCTGTGATAAGCTGTACCATGGTGTTCAGGTCGTATCTGGTCTTTCACCCTGCAGATTGTACGAACTAAGTGTTCTGAATGGAGTAAACTGATTCCTGAAAACATTTAAATTTTTAATGGAGATCTGTACTAGGAGAGAGCAACCTCAGGCTGGGAAAGTGTCAATTACAGTATGGCCTGCTGAGCAAAGGACCTCAACAGAGAGAGGAGAAAATGATCTAATCCTCTGCTACCACCTATCAACCCAGTGCCTGATAACAGGAAGATGCTGTGGCAGGGACGCAGGGAAAGAGGAGGTAGTTTGCTTTTCCCAGAGCAATTGTGCTGGTTGGCGCTAGGATCTGTCCCTAGCGAGAAGAACAGGGAAGAATGGAGCTCTCTCTTGTGAGCCCCAGGTCCGCAGGCTCGCAGCCATGTTGAAGCAGTTCTGCTGGGCAGTAGGGATCTTCCTTTACCATAATAATGGATCTTGTTCTACTGTTTCTGAAATGTGTCTTCATTATTGCAAATATGTTTCTAAGTAAAGCATAAGCAAATGCAGTATTTTAAGTAAATAAGTCTTTTTGTACTCAAATATCTTTGGCATTAAAACTGACTGTGCATGAACAAACAGGCAAGAAGGCATTACTCCCTGTGGATGTCATAATATTTAAAGTTATGGCACTGGACTGTCTTGCATTATCACAACTATCACAGATAGCCAAAAGTATACCCAGTACTGGATATCTAAGCTATCCAATATTTGACTTCTCTGAACCATATGAATTAGCTTGGGCTTTAGTGATGCATGGCCAGAGAAAGGAGGGCGTTGACTCCTGGGTATGTAACAGGATGGTGGGAAAAGCGTGATCCCAAGGGATTTTGTAGCAAATGTGCCCAGAACTAAATCCAAAGTATGCACCAGTAAGCACTCTGATTGCCACCACCTGTGCCAGCATTCATATCTCATGCATGAAATGCCTCATGCTAGCTTTTGCTTGTTCAGTTTGGTCTTTATGTCCTGCTCACATAGAGGACTTGCTTTTTTCCATGGGAAGAACTTTATCCAGGCAATTGACGGTGTCTAGGATACATTTTTTTAGCAATGAGATTTGCTAAGTGCCTGTTCACATCTAAGTCTAATGGTAGGGTGTGGGATTACAGAATGTGTTTTCCCAGATAGCACATGGGCATCTGGGGGCAAGACGGAAGTTGGGCTGTAGGTAACCTAAGAAATACCACAAGGTAAATGAAGGAAAACAAACAGGAAAAGGCAGCAGTTTTAATTGCATAGTTATGTATGCAGGTTAGAGCTTAAGCCTTTTTTTCAGATGACTTAGAAGTGAAAATACGTGTTTCCATGTGTTATGGTATCTACTGTGTATAACCTTGACTTGCGAGTGAGTTTCGTAGTTGATTGCAGAATGTTGGCTGTTCTGAAATAAAAAGGTACGGGATTTGATACTTTAAAAACTGGTCTTGTAGCGTGGTCTAATCATGTAGTGTCGTGGGTTTAATTGTTGATTCTTTGTTTCTTTTCTTAGGAATAGGTATCCTTAGGATGTGACTTTTAAGGAGCAACATTACTTGTGGACAGACCTAAATATTCATTGTTTTTCAGTGCACCGAGTTTGTCAGGCAGAAAAGATATATGAAGACTCTATTAGATTAATGTTGATCAGACAAAGGCTATTTCGGTGTGGGTTTTACTGTAGAAAAAGGGCATAAAGGTGGCGAATTTGTATGTTCTTTACAGTGCTATTGTATCTGTTTTGGCAAGGATCCTTGTTTTCGTAAGGACAGATGATTAATCTTCTTGTTTGCTCATTTACTAGTTTTGGGTGTCTTTAATTAAGCTGGTGCCCACTGATGTCTTACCACGATAATATGCATTAGGTTATGAGGTAATGACTGTTCTGAAAAATATATGTTTGGACGTACTCAAAATAAATCACTGCGCACAAGCCTTCTGAAAGCTATCACGTTGCTGCAGAGTCAGTAAAATGAAGACAGTGAATCTGTAAATCATTGGTTATAGATAATAGAGGACGTAGATCTTGGGCGCTTCAGGATCTGTGAGAGCTCTGCTGTCTTTAAATGAATCTTACTGAACTGCAGCTGTACGTCCTCATTATGGCTTGGGTAGAGACGACAGTAGGAGGATTGGGTGCAGGGACAGCTGCCTGCAGAGGGAAGATGGTAGGTTTCAAACAAGATCCGTCTTCGGTGAATTGAGAATCCAGCTGGGGAAGGTGAAAACGAAAGGGCCCACAGAATCAACAGCATGTGGTGATTGCTCTTCCATTCTCCCTAGACTCAAACCTGTTTTTTTCTTTCACAAGAGATTTCATATCAATGCCTGATTTTGAAGTCATTTCCTCCCAGAACCATGTCTTCTAGCAAGACCAGTAGTTAATATATCAAGTTGAATTGTGCAAGATGCTAAAAAAAACCCAAAACCCCGTTCTACCATACCTTCTGTTTTTCTGCGCACATGTATACGCATTCACACTGTGCAAATGCTTTGTCGGTGAACAGCTTGCTTCCCAGCCATTCTAGTGTAAGTCCCCTGTGTGTTCGCAGTGCTGGTACTCCTGATCTTACATTTGATATAACCAGACCCAGATGATCCCTTTGGGACACTGGAACAGAGCTGTGCTAGAATATTGTGAGCTGTTCGGAGGATCATGTGTGTAAAGCTGCATAATAATTTGTGAACAGAGCGTTACGTTGCATTGCCACACAGTGAAAGGTCAGCAGGATACCTCAGTATTGTCACATGGATTTCCTTCGTTCTTCTTTCTTTTAGTAGTCTGTATTTGACATGAGTATGATTTTTACCACCCCACCCCCCCCCAAAAAAAAGTCCTGCCTTTGGGATGGCAGTGTAGGTATTTTTCCCGAGATGTTGCATGCAGACAGGTCACCTGAGTGCTGTGTATTTTGAAGCTTCTGCCTTGGGTACTGTGGGAAGGTGAGGCTTGAAGAAGGAGCTGGATGGCAATGTAAGGTGGGATAATCAGTGCAGGGGGGACATCTGGTTTGGGATGGGTCTGGCATGGAGGAATGTTCATACCATGGCTCTCCCCTCATCCGCTTGTTTTCTGCCCATCTTCCTGCTTACCCACGAAAGGTTGATGGAGACCGAGGAGGCGTTTGGCATGGCATTGTTCTCCCAAGTATCGCTAGCCTAAGGTTTGAAGGTCTCTATCCTTGGAATACGTATCCCGAGAGGAGCGGGTTGTTGGGCGTCCTGCTAGCTGAGGATTTCTCCATCGGAGGCTTTCCTTCACAGCCCACTGCAGAAGGTTGTGGTCTTAAACTGTGTTTGCATCCTCCCTGCGTGTAGGTGACAGCTAAATGGAAGTCTCTTGGTGTATATTCTCTGCGTGTTTGGGCTGGGCTGCTGAATTAACAAAACAATCCATTTTCAGCGTGCACCAGATGCTTTTAACTCCCGTTGTGGGCAGCCTTGCCAATACACTGCGCAGCTTGGGAGTCCTAAATAGAGTTTCATGTTCTTTGCAGAGAACGGGTCCGCTGCATAATTATGATAGGACACAATTAAATACTGCTTTATGTCGGTTTGGGTAGCTCCTGGATACTCTGTTTCCCTTAATCATTTTTAATAGTCTCGGGGTTTGTTTTTCCTGTGTTTCTCTTCCTGTGATATTGGCAAAAGATAGGAAGAAAATGAGCTGGGCCATAGGAATCCCATTGACAACTTCAGAGGGAGGGCGAGAGGTGACTCATTAGCAGGCCTTTCATCTGGGTTCGTGCTGGGTCGTGGAGCCCGGGGTCGGGAAGTGAATGGGGGCTCGTACACAGCTGATGTCTTGCGTAAGATTGCAGAAGAGTGTGTTCATTGACAGCAGCTTAGCCTGGGAGTTTGGGCAGAGGCGTGCAGCTGGCAGCTTGAGGAGAACTCGGAGAGAAGTGGCTTTTGGATTTCTCCAGGGTGACGAACGGGCTGAGAGTACTGGGAACAGGGCATGGCTGGCGTCTCTGCTGCCTGCCTGCTGCCCTGGCCCAGGAGAGAGCCGGCAGCTGCCTTGCTGGTCATACCCAAACCCGAACTCCAAAGGAGTTATGGAGGAGAATGCTAAATGTACCTTACTCGGAACTCAGAGTTGCTTGGAAGAGACGTTTGTGGCCAGCATGTGTTGAAGGAACTAAAATACTGAACAGCCAGGGTTTGTTGTGGACTATACACCAGAACCATGTTTTTATACACATATATGTATATATTTACTTCTTCTAATCTTTTTTTTTTCCCCATTCTAGCACCCAGAAAGTCTGATCTTAGATCTCATTGAATACTCTCCTTGTTTTCCTTTTCCTGTTAAAGCCATTTCAGTGCTGGAGGGAACAATATGAAGCACAAAGAAAAAAGAACCCTAGGAGAGGTGGGATCAAGGTGATGCTCTGCCTGGTTTGACCTATGGGAGCTGCATGTCCAGAGCATGTTTTGGTAACTCCCCAGGGAGCATTTGCAAAGGATTACGTTGGCTTTTTGGGTAAGAGCTCCTCTTTGAGTCCGGAGCTGGCACCTTTCAGATGGGTGGATGGATGGCAGGGGGGGAAACCCTCCGCTTCCACCTCTAGGCAGGCCCTGAGGTATTCTTACAGGTATCCTGATCTCATTCCCCACCACTGCAAGTTTTACGGTGACTTCCTACCACTCCCCTTGTTTACATATCTAGGGTAGCCTTCCTGCACATAGGATACATCTTTTGTGATGAAGGCATAGTGAAAGTAAGGAATTCGATGTTTTCCAAGTGCCAAGCAGTCTTGTGCGCTTCTGATGCTCCCAGGCCGCGATAGTAGAAACACGGTTGTGACCAGGAGGTAACAGCCCTGATGTTTCTGCCCTGTGGCTCTTGTTCGTGCGCCTTCCTTTTCCCTGGCCACCCGAAGAGAGGAGATGACCCAGTGGGCATGTGAACCACCAACAGTCTTCAGCTGCTGAAAGGTCTTTGCCCTCCCAAGTTCTCCCATCAGTGCTAACACAGTTGGTAGACGCTGAGATGATCAGCACTCATGGGTCCCCCCTGCATCTCTGAAGGGATTCGGTTGTCCCAGATGAAGTGGAGAATCTTGTCCCGAGGGATGCTTTTGTGCTGGGAGCAAGCAGCACCCACGCTACTGGACGCAGCTGTTGTGGGTTTGGAATCTTAACAGAAGCAGGGGATCTACACCCACAACTTTCACAAAAATTAGGCGTATTTAACATGCAGCTTTTTCTTCCTGGTTTTGTAGCTGTGCTAGAAAGTCATTATACATGGATTTATTTCTCCTTATCTCTTGGATTATCATCGGCTTCCTTCCTCCCTTCCTGGATGAATTTATCCAGTGTTCTGACTGCAGCTCCATTTTTTTATCACCTCCTGTCTATGGGGCTCAAGATTTTGTATGTTTAACATAATTCAGCTGAGTATTTTGCAGCAATTGACAGTGAAGTTAATTTTCCACTGATTGATGAGTTGGTGACAGTGAATCTTTTTGCAGTCTACTCACTTTGGCTAGTTGCTCTTTTGGTTACAGACCTGCTTTATTTTACTTGTCCTTGTATTTTTTTTTTTTTTTTTGTCCTTGTATTCTATTTCATTTTTGCAGCTGAGCCACATGTTAATCTGACTTTGCAGAGGAGAAACAGAGGCAACATTTTAGGTTTTAAGTAACTTCCACAGAGATTCAGACAGCTGGTCAAAGGTAAATCCAGTATGCAAACAGGGTCATGAGTATCTTGGAAAATAGCCACTTAAGATACCAGGACATCAAATCTCTTCAGTCTCTGTCTTTGGACTGGGCTTGGAATTTGACTGTAGGGTATTGGTTATTTCTGGGCTCATGTAACAATTGCACAGGGAACAGGGAGGAAACAAATTATTTTAGATCCATTTTTAAGGGAAAGTGATTTTAAAATGAAAAAATCTGGAAGTTCCACGAGACTGTGACCAACAACGGCTGATCATTAGAATTAGGAGGCCATCATCTTTCCAGAGCTAAACTGCTTTCTTCTGTGTGCATGGGGGTGCAGGGAGGGGGGGGTGACTTTACCATACCTAGGATGTGGTAGTTAAACTAGGAGGGATTTTTTTAAGGCTTTCCGTGAGCTAGGAGATACTAACATTTTTACTGAAACATCTTTAATTTTGTTATGAAGGGCAATTGTATTTTAGTGTGTGTTGGCTGGCTGACATTTGCTCTGCACAGGTTTTAAAGCATTTTATATTGAAAATGCATCTGCCTAAAGACTTATCTCAAAGCCTAAATCCTATATGAGTAACATAGTGCGGTTTTGTTTTGGTCTGTGTATAGATACTCTTCCTTAACAATGGAAGGATTTTTACCTAATTATTATTGAAATAGGATATTTTTTAATTAAAAAATAGATGTCAATACAGCTTAACATTGGAATGATGGTGATGTGTGATATAAAACAGTTCGAGTTATTTCAGTGCAAGTGTCTACATATACCAGCTGCTGTAGCACATTAATCAATTTTTGAAAAATAAGCCTTTTAGAAGTTGTATGGACAAGCCCAGACTGCTTGCCTGAAGAAAGATGATAAATTAATTGAAATATTAAACACCAGTTGAGGTGATTAATTTTTAATGAAGACAATGAAAAACTGGTTTTGCTTGTATTGCCTGGAACACCATTTCAAAAGCCTTGCTTTTCCAAAATTGTTGTTTTTCCTGTGTGTGTGGCACAGGATGTGACTTGGTTCACAGCAGGTAGGTTCATTAGCTAGCGTTTCTGGTATAATACCCAGCTGTGGAGAGCTTATAAAATATTGGTATTTAGGTCATCTTAATTAGGCCTTGAAATAAAGATTTAAGATAAAGTGGAATAATTGCACATACTTCATTGCAGATGAGCTTCTTCAGTGAAAAGAGGGTGCGATTCCTGGGCGGTATGAACTGGTGTCAGCAGAGCTGCTGCAAATCCGCCTCACCAGTGCTCCTGTGGTTGTGCAGGGAGCTGAACCCATGAAAGATTTTGGGGAGAGGTGAAAGATGGGGCAGTTTTCAGCGGGGCTGGGTGCTGGGCTGGGTATCCTCGCTTTCACAGAATCACAGAATGTTCGGTGTTGGAAGGAACCTCTGTGGGTCATCTAGTCCAATCCCCCTGCCGAAGCAGGGTCACCTACAGCAGGCTGCACAGGACCTTGTCCAGGCGGGTCTTGAATATCTCC
>Ga0065711_1030710_pt1 | contig 31665 bp, 26 predicted proteins | sample Hoacrofraction12_FD_59098 | JGI IMG/M metagenome (GOLD analysis project Ga0065711, IMG submission 59098) | Hoatzin crop microbial communities from Cojedes, Venezuela - Epithelial fraction 12 v2 (version 2) | ecosystem: Host-associated > Birds > Digestive system > Esophagus > Crop | place... | reverse complement strand
AGAGGAAGTTCCATCTGAACATGAGGAAGAACTTCTTCCCTCTGAGGGTGACGGAGCACTGGAACAGGCTGCCCAGGGAGGCTGTGGAGTCTCCTTCTCTGGAGGTATTCAAGCCCCGCCTGGACAAGGTCCTGTGCAGCCTGCTCTGGGTGACCCTGCTTGGGCAGGGGGGTTGGACTGGGTGACCCACAGAGGTCCCTTCCAACCCCGAACATTCTGTGATACCATTCTGTGATCTTTGTGGCTCCTAAAAGGTTTCTGGAAAGCAGCAGCGCCGTCTGTTCCCTGCAACTCCTAACAGCCCGCTGACGCTGCCGTCAGGCTCCTAAAGCGCTGTGCGGAGAGAAAAGGGCTGAGGTTCCCGCTTTCTGGACGGGACCTGCTTGCTTGCTCCTGTTCCTCTCTCTCTGGCAGTGGGATCAAGCAGCTGCCAAGCGCCGCTCGCACCGGAGCTGCCTCTGCCCTGCCTGCGTCCCTCTGCTCCAGAGCCGTCCGCCTCCGGGCTGGAGAAGGGAGATGCTCGCTGTCTGATGGCCAAGCTTTAGAAATTATCTCATCATGACTAACGTGAGATTTATCACAGGCAAACCGGCAAGGAGGAAGGAAATTGTGGCTGTTCCCGACTCCGTTTTTAAGGCGGGATGTAAACGATGAATCTTCAGCTGAAGCCTGAATCAGAGCAGGGCAGATCAGTACAAGAGTTTTGAGATTTGGGGTGGGGCTTGTGTGTATTTTCTGACTAGAGAAGAGCACTTCGTCTGCAGTGACCCAGCCATGAAAGAGACTTCCTTAATGCACTCTCAGTTGTATAGATGTAGAATATCAGATTTTTTTTCTACAAAAACAAGAAACAAACTCTACAGAAAATATAGATTGAAATGAAATATTTCTAGCAGGCTAGCCTGAAGGGCTTTTATTTTTTTTAATGATTTTTTTTTTTTTTTTAATCCATGATGCTCACCTAACACAGAGCAATTAGTGCAATGGAGCGTCCCTGATTCGAATCCGTGGTAGATTGCTATTAAAGGAGGTATTAATGGGCTGCCGAGAGCTGGGAAATTGTTGCAGAAAAGTGTGTTTATGGAGTATGGTGCTGGCAGGCATGATTTCAATCGGATTTGACATGTTTAACATAAATGTATACTGCACAGCTCCTGCAGTTTATGAATAATTCCTACAGGCCCACTGCCTTTCTAATTACTGAAATTGAAAAAGACAGGTCAGGCACATCCTGACGGAAATCTATTACCGCCCCTCCCCCCACTGCTGCTTTTTCCTGTTTTTTTTAATATATGGTGTTTGTTGAGCACTTAATGGCTGGGATATTCTGTGGATCAGCGTAAAGACGAGAGCGAGAGGAGGCTGGGAGGAAGGGGACGAGGGCCACAATGGAGCGGTTCTTGGCCCTGGCTTCTGCGTGGAGGAAGCCTGGGAGAGGGGATGGGAAGGCTGGCTGTAACTCCGCTTTTTTCCTGAGGATTTACCAAGCGCAAAAGGCTCCCGGAGCCAGCGCAAGCCCGGGGAAACAGCTGGGCCAAGCACCTCCGTGCCGTGGCTTGCCAGGGAGGCTGGGCTCAGAGCAGGGCCCGCTCTTGGCTCCCGGGCAGCGTCTGCCGGTGCTGGGTCTCTGGGGGGGCAACGGGGAGGCGATGGCCGGCGGTGGCTCTGGGAGGAGCACGAAGGCCCCTCGGCCCTTCTGTGGGGATGGCCGTGGGATGCTGCCCGGGCTCTGCCCACTGACTGGAGCCACGACCCTGGAGCATCCCCGGTCCCCCTCTGCCAGGCTCGCCCCGTCCCAGCCCCTCGGCTCCGGCAGGGCGGGTGGGCACAGCCGCCTGCGCAGCGCCTTTGGTTCTTCCTCGCGCTCAGCTTCATCGTTTTAATGACTCTTCTTTGAGCTTTCTGTTTATACCTAGCGACGTATAGCTACTTAAAAAATAAAAAGCAGCAAAATTACCGATCTGGCCCCGGTGAAACAATTGTTGACTTCTAGCTGGGAGAAGTGGTCCTGGACACCCCCAAAGCGGAGCCAGCCCTCCCAGTTCCCTCCCGGCTGCCTTTGCCAGCTGCTAATCTTGAAAGCACGTGCGTGTGGTCTTCACCACTGTAAAACCCAGTTGCTGCGTCCCCAGCAGCAATAACACATCCTAAAACCTGCCCGTGCGGCAGCCCCTGCTCTCCAGGGCACGCGGGAGCGTGGAGGGGCCATCTCGGTGGCACTGCGGGGTGAATTGCCGTGCGGAGCCTGTGCCATGCCTGCTTTGCTGCTTCCAGATACCCTTCCCGCGTGTTCTTCAGCGAGCGGGTCTCTGCCGACGTCTCTGCGGTCTCCGCTCTCCGTGGTCGATCTGTCCTCACCAATAGTTTCTGCTCGCCCCGTGGCTGTGTGCTGCCCGGCAGCGGTGGTGATCCCTTCTTGCTGGTGTGAAGGAGTTAGCAGAATGTTTAGGCCGTCTCCCAAGCTCAATACATTGGTCTAATGAATTAGCTGAGATGGACTCTCATGGTAGGTTAGTTGAAATGTTTATTCAGTTGAATTAAACAGTAATATTCACACGGATTGATGGCTGGCTCAAGAACCGTAGGAAACAGTCAAATAGATTATTGCCTCTTTCCTTTCAGTCAGTTTATAACTTAAAAAACCCCAAGATTTCCCACGTTTCTAGAGATACAATCTTCAACACCATTGCTGGAAGAAAAGGTGCAGTGCTTTAGGGTACCGCTTTGCAAAGGTGGGGCCATGCTGGGCACAAGACGGGGTGACTTTCTGCTTGCCCCGTCTTTCCTTCTGCCCCGCACGAGCCGCTGTCGCTGCCAGGGCAGAGCAGCCTCCACCTTCAGTCCAGGCCTTTTTGTTTCGGGTATGTTTGCCAGAGCGTTTTGCTACCCGTGTGCCAGGGTCACCTTCTGCTGCGGTCGCTGCCGCGTACATGTCTGCGAGCGCCCGGACCCTCGTACCAGCGTGCCGGCACGGCAGGGCCACCCGCAGCCAAGTTGGCCACCGACTCTCTTGCTCCCTGGGCCAGGGTCGGGATTCCTTTGGGACTGGTCCGTAACTTCGTGCCATTGCTCCGGTGTCTCTCGCCCAGCCTGCGCGGGTCGTTGTTGCTCCCTCGCGGGGAGCAGCGCGGCTCCGGCAGCAGCCGGCGGGAGATGATCCGATCTGCGGGGCTGCGGGGAAGATCCGTGGAGCTCGCGATGGCAAGCAACGCGCTGCCTCCACGTGCCCCTTGTGCTGCCTGGCATCTCACCGCGACGTTTTCTGGGCGCTCTGTGTTGGTACGGGGAGTCTGGTGGCGGCTGGGGCTCCTGGGTACTGTAATATGAATATTTAATAGTAATTCAGTTGTTCCTGCTCACCGCAGGCTGCGAGGTATGACACAGCATTAGAAAAACAAATTATTTGACGATTTTCAGGGCCACACTTCTGAAAGGCAGCGATAAGGGTCTGGGTACAAAACTGTACTTGCAAATCTCTGTGTATTTACTTCTGTCTATCATGCGATCACGTTATTTATCAAATCCAGCGTTGAAGAAGTCCTGTAGAGCAACAGGCAATATACAGGCCTGTTAGTATGGCTACAACATCTTATTAGAACGAATGGTACCTTCAGGGAATAAGGAATGTAAACAGACAGTGTTGCAGAGAGAAACATTCAACCATATATTATTAAGACACGAGGTAACGAACGGGCAGCGCTGTAGCAGTGCTGTACGCCCAGGTGCCCGTTCGGGGAGCCCGGAGCGGGGCTCCCACCCCTGCTCTGTCACCCCAGTCTTGGCGGAGTCACCTTCTCGAAGTTCTACTGGCTGGATTAATACAAACCGTGTGTTTCTGTGGGATAGCGACCGTCTGCCGGAGAGGCGGCGACCGAACCGTGGCGCGCCGGCGTTCTGCGCTGCTGTGCGTGGGACTGCGCGGGTGGGTCCGGACCACGGGGACAGCCACAGCGTGCCCATCACCCATGGGGAAGGCTGCGTGAGCGTGAAAGCGGATAACACAGTCTGCTCCGGTCTCTGGATTTCGGGAGGAAAACCACAGCCCCGTGAAGGATGCTCCTGCGCGGGACCCGGGCGGGGTGAGGGCTGCGGTCGCGGGCGTTTCCAGCCGCGGGGCTCTGCGGGCACGGCAGGCAGGTCGCTCTGCTCCGAGGGCTCGTGATGCTGAGTAATTGCTCCAAGAAAACGCCAAGAGAGGTTTGAGGAGGGAGGCACCACCAAATATGGAATTTTATTTTCCATCAGGCAGTGAAAACACAGTTCCCTGGTCCCGCTGAAAACTTTTTCCCAGGCCGGCTGCTGAACTTAGTAGGAAGGGATTTTTTTCCGTAGGCTGGGGGCGGGGAGGGTGTTGTTTTCTAAATCAATGGAGATAGCAGAAACCCCACTGTAAATTTCTAGGGCAAGTGGCAAGCTGGTTTACGGAATGCAGGGAGATGAGAACCTCTGGCTTACGGAAAGCAGCATGAATTAATAATCATTTAATTGGCTTCTCCATTATGTTGCTGGGTTGGGAGATGGGAGTTTAGATGAAGGGGCTGTCAGTGGTGCTTTAGCTAAAAGAACCTGATGGCTGGGGGGCAGGGTGGCGGCTCCCCTCCCGCCAGGACGCAGGGCTGGCAGCTTTGGGGACACTTGCCGGTTTTGCCTCTGGCCAAAGGCCAGGATCCCCACTTCCAGGGAAGCGTCTCGTCTCACCTCTGAAATAACACCTGGGAAAAGCAGAAGCTGCCGAGGAAGAGCGAGAAGACAAGGAGGTCTCCAGGAAGTGCCGTGGTGGGCCAACACGCCTGCAGCCACACCATCGCGGTGCACCTGGCTTTCGGGTACAGTTGTTGAGAAGCGCAGATTGTTCTCTAAGGTTGGCAAACAAGGATTTAATTCCTTTCAAGAGTTAAAATAAGGAACTTACTAACTGATACGTAGGTGTATATCATACTTTAAATCCAGGTTAGTTTTTCTTTTCTGCGAGGCCTGTACCTCTACGTGAGTCTTGGATGTGGCTAGAGGTGTTGTGCCCCACCTTCTCTGATGCCGAGCTGCGGTTTGGGGCCAAGGCCCTTTTGACGTTTTTTTTGGCCGAGAACGTTTTGTCCCATCCACTCCGCACAGACGCGAAGGTCCCGCGCGGCTGCCGGCGAGCTCTGCAGGCAGGCGCCGAGCTGCGTGGCCTCGTTTCTCCAGGCAGAAGGCAGTTCTTAATTCCTCTGATCTGTGATGTGGACTGAATGTGTCACTTCATGTGTTTGGCTGTTTGTCAGCGATAAAGTTCGGTCTGGGTGTTGAAATTCCCCCTTGAGCTGTCAACTCAAAAATGAATACTTAGAACAAATATTTAATATGTGGTTTTTCACAACTGCAACAAAATAGTTATTTTGGGGTCTGGACAATCATTAATAATTCTGGTTTTGAAGGATTAAAGTTATGGGTTGGATTCAGTGCTAAGTTTAATAAAAACAGGCACTTCAGAGATGGTAAGTAAAAGTAAATTTTGATTACCTTTTACTTTTCCCTAATTCTAAGCAGGCTGCTTCACAGTAGAAAGGAAATAAGAAAATTACGTGTCGTGACTCCAGAGGTTACAGCTAGTGTACAGCAGCTACGGGGCAGTTGACGGTTGTTAAATTTAATGTCACTGCATCCAAAAACATCACGTCGGTGAGCTGCTGGAGGCGGTGCACAGCGAGCAGCGAACGGTGAAGTTGGTGGCAGAGGGTGAGGACCAGGGGCTCCGTGAGCTCCTCGTGCCTTGCTGTGCCAGCGCAGACCCCACTGCCAATGGGGATGCCAGGGCTTCTCTAAATGTCCAGAACTCACACTGCAGGAGCTCGCCTGGGTTTAATTAATGCCGTTCTGTAGGTATTTCGTGGTTCTCACCAAAACTGAAAGCATTGTCGTCCTTCATTTGGTAAGGTGACCCATATGCATGAGCAGAGGTTTCTCCAGTCACCGCTTTTCCTCCCTCACGTCCCCTGCCCCTCTCACAGGCTGGCAGTGCCGACACGGCTCACCGCAGCGCTTGCCGGTGGCTTGGCAGAGCAAGTGGCACCCAGAGGTTTGAAGCAGCAGCTGGCAGACACAGAGCCTGGAGAGACCCTGCCCAAACCACGCAGGAGACACAGTCGCCATCTGGGGCAGAGAAGTCTAAGGGGACCCAAAGTCATGGCTGGCGCTGTCGTCCCAGCTCGGGGCAGGGCTGGAGCAGAGCTCACATGGCTGTGTGACCGTACTGGCAGACCGGGGGTCTCCACACACCTGGCTGGGGCTGATGCTTCCATGACCAGGGTCACACCGAGGAGTGGACGATGTCAACAGCAATTAGCCTCCTTAGCAGGGCCACTCACGTCACACGGGGCTCGGACAGGGCGTTTTAAGGCAGGGTGTTGCTCCACCTGCCACAGTGCTGGCTCTCGGTGGTGGTCTCTGCCTCCCCAAACCCACCAGGTGGGACCACTTCCTCGGCAGAGGAGCAGCGCAGGCATGTCTGGGGTATTGCCGTGTTTCTCATCCTCCAGACACATTTTCATAGGAAGTCAGGGAGAACAGCTTTGGCCCTGTAGACATCTTTAACGACTTTCCGATTCTGAACACCAGGGAAGGTCTCGTGTTCAGCCAGTGGATCGACCTGAGAGGCCACCCATCGTTCTGCACACCTCGAATACTGTGTTCAGTTTTGAGCCCCTCACTACAAGAAGGATGTCGAGGTGCTGGAGCGTGTCCAGAGAAGGGCAACGAGGCTGATGAAGGGTCTAGAGAACAAGTCTTGTGAAGAGCGGCTGAGGGAGCTGGGGTGGTTTAGTCTGGAGAAGAGGAGGCTGAGGGGGGACCTTATTGCTCTCTACAACTACCTGACAAGGAGGTTGTAGTGAGGTGGGTGTTGGTCTCTTCTCCCAAGTAACTAACGACAGGACGAGAGGCAATGGCCTCAAGTTGTGTCAGGGGAGGTTTAGATTGGATATTAGGAAAAATTTCTTCACTGAAAGAATGGTCAGGCATTGGACCAGGCTGCCCAGGGCAGTGGTGGGGTCACCATCCCTGGAGGTGTTCAAAAAGCGTTGTAGACGTGGCACTTCAGGACATGGTTTAGCAGGCGTGGTGATGTTGGGTTGATGGTTGGACCTGATATGATCTTAGCGGTCTTTTCCAGCCTTAATGATTCTATGATTGTATGATTCTCGGGGGCGGAGCGGGGTCTGTGTTCGTGTCCGCAAGTCAGCCCTGGCACCGCAGACTTGTTTTACACAAAGAAACTCTAGGTTTGGATGTTTTAGTGGTGTTGGCAGCACAGTAGGGTCCTGTGGTTTTGGTTTCAGATACAGCCTGGCCTTTACGACTGCGCATGGAGGCTGCGTACCCAGCCAAGGCTGAAATCCCAGGCGTGCGGCAGGGCGGCGCGGCAGGGAAGGAGATCACTAAGCAGGCTTTGGCGTGGCCAGGTCTACCAGGAAAAGTTCAGTAGCACCAGAGCTCCCCTGATCCCTGCCTCCCTCTGGCAGTATTGTTACCTGTTCGCAAGAGCTTTTCTCCCTCTCCTGGAAGGTTTTTTGCCTCCATTTAACTGAGCGCTCAGAAGCGGGGTCTGGCAGGAAGGTGTTTAGAAACGGGGATGGAATTTCTCACTGTGCTGTGGCACCTTTCGAAATGCAGCTCATGCCAGTGAACGGAAGGTGCTCGGAGAAGGAAGCTGTTTGCCTGGAACTTACTCTGACGGCATCTTCTGAAACAAGGAGCGGATACCAGCGGGTTCACAAAGAGAATAAGAGACAAGAGGAAGAGTATGGGGGGACCGGTCTAAGAATGCTACAGTGCCTTGTTAATCGGCAGCCGATCCATCATATTAAATATCCAGCTGTCATATATTACCTTTCAAGTGAAAATGAATAACTCCCATTAAGGGCGAAATGGGTTTGAAGTCGATTCGAGACAGATTAAAGTACTGTTATGAATGTGTGTTCAGGGAGGAGGAGATGGGGGCTGTGTATAATATACTTGTCCTTACAGTTTTTAAATAATAGATGTCCCACAAATTTATGTACTGCAGGCTGCCAGGGTTCGGGGGAGGGGTAAAGGTCAGGGATGTGCTTCTCAGAGTGCCTCAACTTGCAGAGTGTTGTGCTGTTGACTTTGGGGCTCATTTGCCTTGTTCTGTTCTGCTGAAATAAAATCACCTTTCCTCAGCTTGTTTCAGTGTGAGATTGTCCGGGTCTATGGCACTGGCTGTAGGCTGGGTCCTGCTGCTGGTCTGCCATTGTGATTTTGGTGGGACCGCTTGCTGAGAAGTACCCCCAGATGCTCTTCTTGAGTCCTGGCAGTGAGTCGCGGCTTCCAGCACAGAGGGCAAGGCAGATGGGTTGGCGGCCACAGGCTCCAGCCGTCTCCGAGGCAAACGTATGCCAGAGTGTTCATGTGCGAGAGGTCCCGGGTGAGCGAGGAGTACGAGTTCTGCTCTGCTGAGTCACTCCGACTGCTCGTGGAGATGCCGTGTTGGCCTTCATGTCTGGCCAAGCATTTGTGTGTCCGATGTAAACACAGGACAAGACTCTCCTGCACCTGCCAGGTTGTGAGCAGCCTACAGAAATAGCTGAGATTTCTCTGCTTCTGACTATAAACGACACAGTTCCCTTATCCCTTACTATGGAAGATAATCAAGAATGAGCTTTTGTAGGCCAGGCGTGCTTTATAGGACGTAAGTTAGTCCACAGGCTCATCCTCTTCCAAGTTCTTGGTGTGTGTTTCAAGCAATAGCAGCAGAGTAAATGGAAGTACTGTCTTCATCCAACTTCAGCCTCTTCAGGGATGTCCTGATATAAATCTCTTTTTGTTGCAGCACCAGCCAGCCAGGCAGAGAAGGAGCTGACAGAGCCTCCGGCATCTTCTAAACGAATCTCGTTTCCCAGCAGCTCTGAGTCGCCTCTCTCCTTTAAATGGTCAAAAACTTCAGAGGAGACCAAATCAGAACAGGTAAGGAAGAAGAACCCAGCTTTTTGTGCATCTCCAAGCAGGTAATTTGTTTCATATGTGCCAAAAGCAAAGAATAAAATAGGAGAAGGAGGATGAAAGGCAATAACTGGTGGTAGGAGAAGGCATCGAATTATTAAAGTCTAGCTGTAAGGAAAGAGGAAAGAAGCAGCTGTAACAATTGCATGATTCATTTGTCTTGCTCTGCAGATGTATCAGTGTCCATACTGCAAGTACAGTAACACCGACGTGAATCGGCTGCGGGTGCACGCCATGACCCAGCACTCGGTGCAGCCCATGCTCCGCTGCCCGCTCTGCCAGGACATGCTGAACAACAAGATCCATCTGCAGCTGCACCTCACCCACCTGCACAGCGTGTCACCCGACTGTGTCGAGAAACTCATCATGACGGTAAGTGGCTGCGTAGTCAAGCACGTCCGCTGCCTTCCTAGCGAAGACGAAGAGTCAAGGGATGGCCTGACCAGCGCGGGCTGACTTTGCCGTGGTGGGCAGCTCCATCATCTGTCAGGGCTCTGTCGTTTCGGTTTTTCCCAACCCTGCATGTTTTGTCTGCAGAGACTGTCTTGTCCGTGCTTGAGCACTGTGGAAACTGGCAGTGTTGCAGTGTTGAGTAATTTCCCGTGTGAGGAGATTAGAATAAATACGATTGCCTTTAGCAGCTGAGGTCAGTGTGTGGGATCGCAGCTTGCACAGAAGCTTCTGGGAGGTGCGGTAGCTGCTGTGCTGTGCCGCTCCTGTTGCAGAGAGAAGGTGCTGGTGTGTTGATGAGCACTTCCCAAGAAGGACAGACAGGGTGATTAAGGTAACATTACAGGAAATTAGATATCAGGTTTCTGCTTAAAATATGATTTTAAGAACCAATAGAGTAGCTTCCCTCGGTGGACTCATCTCGTGGAGAGGAGACAGTTTTGTTGTGCTGCCCGTGCTCTGCGCTTCGTTCCCTTAATGAGGATCCTTGTTGTGGTTGTATGAGAGAAGTTGGATCTGTTACTTCTATGAGGGGTTGCTCCATCCAAAATTACACTGCTTTTGTTGTGTAACAGTTCCCGTTTTTCAGGGTAGCCTGAACAAGCAAGGGATATGCTGCCCTTGGCCCAAGGGAGGTGGAACCTTACGGGACTGTTGAATACTAGAGCTAGTGTTTCAAGGGCTGTTTTTAAGATGTTTTGAAATGCCTGGTTTTAAATCAAGCTGTAAGCATAGGCAGTTAAAATTCTCGAAAGTAGGAAGTTAGCCACTGAAGTGTGGAGTGAAAGCTCACTAGATAAAGTCGGCTGTCTTCACTTAGAGCTCAAAACTTGTAACGACTCCGCTTTTCAAGGTGTTGTGACACAAAACGTTGTGCCTGTGCATGGGCTGTGATCACTATTGCAGTATCCTGATGGGGAGCAGAAACTTCAGGCAGCAGATTGTGGTTCAGCACAAACAAGTTTGCACCAGGCTCTGCCCTGCATCCTTGTTTCAGTACCTAGCATGGGAATCCTCCTCCAACACCATCTCCAAGGAATCAAAATTCGTCTAACTTGAGAGCGAGTGCTTGGTGAGAAGTGGTAAATTCACAGCACAGTGTTGGGCTTCTCGCCTGTGAGACGTGGCTTTGTGCTCTGGCTTGCTTTACCCCAGAGCCGCTGGCCTCGAGTCTCTCTGCTGCTGGCGTACGTGTGGAGCCGTGCGTGCGGCTGCCAGACCTCTTCTGCAGGACTTGTGCGTGGTGTCACGGCACAGAAATGCTCATGAAGGCTTACCCCACGCTCCAGCACGCAAGCACTTGCTTCAGTACAAAACATTTTGAGTCCCAGAATGTTTCTTTCATGAATTCCCTATTCATAGGTTTCACATGAGTGTGCCTTTCCATTTGCTAGTGTCAGTTTAAGGTACAGGTAGAATTAATAAGGCACATTTTCAAAACCCCTTCTAAATTCACAGATGGGATGTATTGTCAGATTTCTACACTGTTCTTTGTTTGGTATAATCTTCAAGGCAAGGTTGTGTCTGCATTGAACAATTTGTTGCCAAGTATAAAAAAAAGCATTTGTTTGGATTCCTGTCAGTTCTTTGTGATTTTTTTTTTCTTGCACCCCATATCTGCTGGTTTTCTCCCTTCTTCCCCGATCCCTGACAGTGGAGGCGAATAATACGTTTGTCGTATTACTCTTGTTCTTTATCAGCTCCCATCCTGTGACATCGTCTGAGCAAGCCCGTGCGGCGTTGCCCAGCTTTTCTCTTACAGTTCTCTCGTCTTCTCTTTCTGTCACCCTTCCAGTCCTCTTGTGGCTCCTTCTCAAACACCTTTATGGTTTTCATCTTCCCTCTTTGCTTTACGGGCTGCCTGGCCTCTCATTTTTCTGCCCTCTCTCTCAGCCCCATCAGGCTCGGCAGAAGCCAAAGGTGTGTGCGGTGGCCACGGTTGGACCAAGCGCTCCCACGAGAGCCGGTCGCTGCACCGCGTCGTAAAACCCAGTAAAAATCCGGCCAGGCTGCCGGGTCCCAGCACTCCGAATAACGAATAGAAAGAGGCAGGGGAAAAGAGCCCCAGCAGTGCTCCAGGCCTGCGAAGCTGGCCGTGCCTGCGGGCTCTTGGCAGGGCATAGCTCTGCTCTGCCGACCACTCGTGTGCCTGGGTCGAGGAACTGTCCCCTCACAAAGACCTTGGGCTCTGCGACCCGCATCCGTTTGGATTGATGGTGCTTAAGTGCGTCAGTACCTTCAGAGGACTTGAACGAATCTTGTTAGATTCTAACTAAATTGATGCAAGACATTGTGACCTTAGACGAGCAGTGAACGGAGGCTGAGCCCCTGGCTTACGCCAGCAAGCGTAACCGGTTCGCTAAGGGCATCTGTTACGCGGACAGTGAAGGGGTTCATTCCTGAGCCGGGCTGTTGGTGGAACGCAGTCTGGAACAGGTGCAGGTGGGCTGGTCCATCCTCTCGGCCTGAGCAGGTCTGTGTCCTCCAGGGTACATGGAGACCAGCAGAAGCTACTCGTTAAGGAGCTCAGGGACAGAGGACGTGGCTGCAGCACCCCAGAGGACAGTCCCCGTAGGTGAGCGCAGGGCCTCGTCCTTCTGCGGCAGAGCACAGGACTTCTGCCAAGAGCCGTGGAGGCTGGCCTAGCTGTGAAGCTCATCCTCTTGCTTCTTTCTGGTTTTCCCACCTTGCCGTTGCCACTGGCCCAGGGCACCTGGCTGCTTTGGTACCCAGAGATAGGTCCAGGGAGGAAGATTGCCTCTCCTGCTTCTACTCAGGTAGCGGCTGGGTCCAAAGGTGGTTCTTTCTGCATTAAATTACAGATATTTTGAGAAATGGTATGGCTTATGCAGAATGTAGCAGCATCAAAGGTTCCTAATTTTTCTCATTCTAGCTAAGCTTCCCGTCTCGGTCTGACGCGCGAGTCGGGTCTTGGTGCCACCGCAAGGGAATTGCAGTCCAGTAAATGGGAGCCAGGTCCCTTTCGACACAGTGTCTTTGCGCTCAGCGTTTGGAGGAGGCTCCAGTTAATAATACCTTATCAGACGCCTTTCAGGAACCTGCAGTGTCTAATATGTCTGTTGCCATAGTAACGGCTGCTCGCTTGCGCTCAGCATCTCCGCGCTGGCTGGTCCGTGCCCCGTCCTTCTCATATCAGCGAGCAGCCGGGCTGGCTGTCCCACGGGACAGCCGGGTCCTCCCCGCCAGCCCAGGCGCTGGGACGGGGGCTGGCAGGGCTGCAGCCAAGGCTGGGGGGAGAGGAGCACGCGCCGCATCCCCGCACGGCGTGGGGGGCCAGGGAAACCCCCGTGGGACAGGAGATCCCACCGTCCCCCCTGTATCCTGCGGCTTCCCTTCCATGGGGCTGGTGAACGAATGTGGCCACGTTCCTTTTAGGCGGCATTTCAGCCGCTCTGAGCGGGTCTAATCGCCATCTTCCCACATAACAGCCTCTCTGCTAATCTCGGGCCTGCACCGCTTCGGCAGAGAGCCCCTTAATGAGGGTGAAGTGCAGTTCGCCTGCACAGTCGATTGACAAGACTGATGGGCTCAAGCCGGGAGAAGGGACGGCTTCCCGAGAGCCTCCGGGAGCGGGGAGCTCTCCCTCCTCCCGTGGCCAGCTTTATCCTTCTGCACATTCCTCTCCCGTCATTGCTGCTGTCAGTTTTCTCTTCCTCGGTTTAGGGCGTCTTCCCAGTGTTTCCAGCCATCTGCGTGTCTTTCTCTTTTCTCCCATGCGCTAAGAGTAATTCCTGCCCGTCCCTGCCATCCTCACTTCTCGCTCTTGCTATCTTTATGTTTTTTCCCTCTTTCCTATTGTCTTTTCTTATTGCTCTCTCCCTTCTGCTGTCATTCAATTTTTCTCTCCCTCCTTCTCGCCCCCTCTCACTCCCCCCTTTCGCTCTCACTCTGTGTCTCATTCTCCATCTCGGATGAAGGTAATGAAAATAATCGGGCTTCATTAATTCTGAGCCCTGTGAGATGATAGCCATTTGGAGCCATGTTTGCCAATTAGATGGTCTAAATTAGAAGTGACCTTGGTATACTGCCATCGCTTTGCCTCTCTGAGTCTAATGAAGCTTTTCACTCCAGCACCCTCTCTCTCTCTTTGTAATGGAAATTACCTCCTTTGTCTGGTTCGGGAACCTTGCATCGCATGTGTATTTCCCCCTGGTTGCATGGACATAGGGATAGTAATGGATCTCTTCAGACCCCTTAGAGAGGTTTTCTTTTCAAAGCCGCCCGATTTCAGCGTTTTGGGGCATTTACGGAGGAACCACGTAGCCTGCCCACACGTCCGGTCACTCGGTCCGGAGGAAAGTCAGAGCAGGCAGACACAGCGCGCGGGGGGAGCTGGCTGTTCACGCTATCCGAGATTAATTTTTCGGACGTGCCAAGAATATGCTTGTGTCACGCTGCCGGGCCGGCGTGGGAGGGGTGCTGCGGCTCTGAGCCTCCGGCCCGTGCTGACGAGCTGCTCTGCTGTTCGTTGTCATAAAAATATGGTAGATCCGGTGATGGCAGGAGCCACTCTTGTCACTGCGGTGGGTTGGCACTGGTGGGGAGGGGACCCGCAGGTTGTTCTCCAGACCGGTGACAGGTCTGTAGGTGTCGGGGTGTGTGTGACCTGCTGAGGATGCTTGTGGGGCAGGGAGGCGGGAGGCGTGGTGTGTCAGCCCTCAGGTTTTTTGTAGCAGTCACTCACTGGATCACACTGTCTGTAGAAGTGGCCATCAAATTGGGGTGCCCACACGTGTCAATGGATCTCATCATCGTGAAGAAACTTTATCTGCTAAAGGGGATCTGAATTTCACCCGAAAGGGAGGGTCCTTGGAAGCAGAGAGGCTTGTCCCCGCAACGTTCCATCTCCAAAGGCAGATAACTGGCTTCTCTGCAGTCTGCTCTAGAGGGAAGTTCTTGGACCAGCGTTCCCATCCCCAGTACAGACCACAGGGGAGATGTTTCAAAGTGGGGTGCAGGAGTGGCTGCCGCAGTCTCCAGCCCAAACTTCCCCCTCCTTAGCTCTTTACCCAAGCAAGTTCCCTGCCCCACCGAGCGGGACGAGGATGGGGACGGGGCAGTGGGAGCGGAGGGTGCACCCTGAGTGCCCGCCCTGGCATTAGGGTTTCCCAGACGTGCGTGGAGACACTGCCTCCAATCATTGAAGTACCAATGAGCAGAACCTGATCCAGCTGTTGGTGTCCGAACGCCAGGCTGTCAGGAAGGGCAGGTAGGAGCGAGACGCCGATTCCTCCCCATCTCCCGGTTTCGTTGGGACAGTTTCATTAGGAGCTGCGGGGGGACGGGCGCTCTCGAGGCTGTGCGCAGTGGTGGGTCTGGTGTGACAGAGTGGTGTTTCCAAGAGGAAAGGCTTTGCTGGTGGCTTGTGGGCTGGAAGATCATCGAATCATAGAATCATCAAGGTTGGAAAAGACCTCTAAGATCATCAAGTCCAGCAGTCCAAGGTCACGACTGCAGCTGCGAAGGGGATACAGGTTGATATTAGAGCAAAGTGAGTATGTGCAGACGAAGGAAGGGAGAAGACGGATCACATTTGTTGGACTTGGATCTGTGGGGTTGTTTTTTTAGTAATGGTTCAAATCGAGTGACTTGTTGCCGTTGTGAAGCAGCTGGAGTTGAAGAGACATTCGTACAGGGAGATGGAGGTGTTGAGCAGAGCTGAGGATGGGTGCCAGGATTACATGCCCGCTATTGCCTGCCCAGGTGAGAGGGAGGTAGAGAGCATTTAATAACCAAACGCGCGAACGCAGGCTGTGCTGGAGATAAACACGCTCCTTTCTATCGCCGGAACAGTTAATGCCATTTAAATACATCTGAAGTACAAAATGCTGTGCTGTGGAGCACCACTCCTTGTTTATCTGGCGGGTGGCCGTGGCCTGCTAAACCCTCCTGCCCCGCGGTACTCCCACGGTTTGTGGAGATTAAAAGCAGCCACAACGCGCGAGGCGTTTTCTGCACGTCCAAGGCGATGGCGTACCCTCGGACACGTTCGCACTGTAGAAGGACAAATGGCTCAACATGGGCGGTCAGGAATTCGCTGTAAATGCAAAAGGCTTTGAGATGTACAGCCAGTTTGCGCTGGTTTTGTCTTTGCTGCCTGCTCAGGTGGGGGTCCGTGGGGATGAGGAGACGGAGCAGTCCTGCCCTGGCAAACGCCGCAGGAATCAGGTGGCAGGCAGAGGGCTGAGGCAGGTCCTGTTGCTGAAGCAAGACCATCGCCTTATCTTCAAGGCTTGCTTTCCCAGGGCCGGCCGTGCGTGGCTGGCTGGGCTGCCTGCAGCTGCCCTGCACCCATATCCTGAATTTCTAGTTTCCTGCACCTTTTTCCAAGCTTTTCTCCGTTTGCCTTTGGGGATTTTGTGCCTGTAGCAATGTAATATACCACAGCTTTTTTTTTTTTTTTCCCCTTCTTTTTTCTCTTTTTTTTTATTGTGGAGGGAGGGGTAGGAGTAGGGTGAGAACCGTGGCTATGGAGATGCAGGTAGATAAAGGTAATTACTTAAACATATATAGGGCAGGACTTACTGGTTTGGAGACCCAGATTAAGATGCAGAGGAGCATGTGAGGTTGATGATTATATTTCGGGGAGAGTTAATTGACGGAAGGTGAAGGCAGACAAAGAACCGCTGCTTACTGCCTTCTTGAATCCCAATCAGGAATTATGATTAAAGACGCGGCGAGACAACAGAGGCCTGATGAATTGGTGTCTTTTTTTTTTCTTTTTTGCCGTCATTCACACTTGATTGACTTCAACCTTTCAAGTGCAAAAGTCTCTCTTTTCCATTATTATTCATAGCCATCTGAGTTTTTCTAATTAAAGTGTATGAAAACAATTACTGATCCGTCGTACGGAGTGTGGTAGTGGGGATGGCTGCCTTACTGTAATGCGTATAAAAAGCCCACAGTTTTCTATAATGATGTGCAGCTGAGGTGTTAGATAATTTTATTCTTTTTCTACTCTGTTGGGGTTTTTTTTAATTTCTCATGATTTATTTTTCATAATTCCTAAAGATCCTAGGAAAGCGCTCTCCCTGCTGATAAAGCTGAGAGGGACGGCTCCTTTCTGCCTTTCTTCCTCGGCATCCGTGCTCGTCCCCCTCCTCCGAGCCCGGCTACCGGGAATTAACCAGTGACCTTTCACGTCTCCTGACCCACCACCCACAGCCATCAGATATTCCCGCTCAGAGTAAAAGGTGGAATGAATTTGGTGTGCTCGGCTTCCCTCCTGGTGATTTATCAGTGTCAGCCGCCTTTCCTGCGGATGTCTGCGGGACCCGGCGCCCACCTCCGTGCACCGGCCGTCCCAGTAAAGGGAGGGAGCTCAGCAGCCCTCCCCAGCGCGGTTCGCATGTCTGCAGCCACTCCAATGCGCGCGTTTGTTTCTGAGGCTTTTCATGAGCGGTTTTTGCTTCCATTCGCTTAGTGAAGCCAAGGTCTAGCCTGTATTTGCTTGGATTTGACATGCGTGTGGGTAAGGAAGATTTCATGTCCTACAAGTAGGTTGAACTTCAGCTTCACCACAGATCTGTGATGTCTCCTGCGGTTCAGTCGGAACCTGGAGGTCCTTGACTTTGTGGAAAGCAGGGTACACTGCGTGCAGAGAACAGCCTCACTCACTCTCTTCTGAAATCCAAGGTTCAAATGCCCTCTTAGTATCTGACAGAGGGTGGAGAGATGCTTTTTGCTGCGAAACGTACCCGTCTAGGAGCGTTTATTTATGCCTCGCTTTCCCAGCCGTCAGGGGCTGGGAGCACAAGCACCGCGAGCCTTGCAAGCCGGTGTTGGGTTCTGTTTCTTCAAGTACCACGGCCCCGGTGAGAGGGAACTGCTCCCTGAGCATCAGCGGGGTGAGGCGTGCCGCGGCTCGGAGCTGTACAGGTGTCTTCGCTTGCCGCAGGCCCCTGGCCAGTGCTGGCAGCAGCGTGCGGGGGTACGGCACGGCTGGTGACGGTGGCGCAGGTCTGGCTTTCCAGTGGGAAAGAAGGGCCGTGGGGCAGCTGTTCAGGTGGTGTGGGATTCTGACTCTGCCAGGTCAGAAGGGCATTCGTTGTCCTGCGTCAGATGCCAACCACATGCAGAGTGCTAGCGGGGGAGGTCGTATGTTCCGCGTGTGACCAGACACACCCAGAGAAACACAGTTTTCCGGAAGAAGATCAGCGTAGGCATGTGACTCTTCCAAAGAGCATCTCTAGCCGAAGCATGCAGACTCTCCAGCTCATTAAAAATGTTGGTGTTCGAGCACTGCGCTGGTTGTGATGGTGCAGGTTCTAGATAAACACTTGCAGAGAGGCAAAGGGAACACATCAGTCAGAGCGAGGAAAGGGTTACCGAAAGCTTTTCGTTTCGCAGACAATTTGCTGTCTTCTTAGTCTTTCCTTATTCATCCTTTCCTTTGTCACCTCTCTCCTTATTTGTACTTTTCTTTCTCATGCCCCTCCTTTTCCTGCATCGATACACTTTGAAAACAGTGCGGCAATGCTCCCTAGTTCAAGATTACAGTGTACTTTACGAGGTATGATTTAATTAGGGGCCTTATTATGTTTTCAGCAGCTTAAGGTGGGCCTTTCAACTTATCTACCTAATTGGTTGCACAAGAAGTTTCACAGCCCATGACAAAACATTGTCAGTGATCAAAGTCTGAATTCTACATAAAGGAAAAATATTAATAATAAGATTATTCTTCAAGTGTGCACTGCTAATTATGTCCAGAATGTAACTGTAGAAACACTTTTGACTGATGTGAGCTCTGTCTAATAAACATGAATCTCCAGCGAGCTATGAAAAGTGACGCCTCTGACTTTACAATACTGGTGTCTAATTTTGCCACTGAAGAGGTTTAAAATATTTTCCTCCATTTTTCTTCTCCCCACATCCTTCCCTCCCTTTCTGCAGGTGACAACACCTGAGGTGATGATGCCCAGCAGCATGTTTCTCCCAGCAGCCGCTCCAGAGAAAGACGGGAATTCCGCTGCGGAGGAGCTGGGGAAGCAGCCTGGTGAGTGCGGGGCAGTGAGGTCTACGGGTCCCACCGCTCCCCCAGCTCCCATCACCTGCTCAGGGACCGTGTCTGGGGACGTTCCGCCTGGGTGAGCTCCATGTGCCCAGCCAAGAACCACAGTCGGACGGTGCCCTGCTGAGCCACGTCCCCGCGGCAGGGCAGGGCTGGGCGGCTCAGATCTGAGGAGCACAGCTCACCACCGTGGCGATTAGTGTGGAAATGGTGTTGAATCCTTGCAAAGGAGAAGACAGGGTGTGAGCGGTGAAAAGCAGAGGTGGCGGAGGGCTTAGGGGATTGGTAGAGTAACGCCGAAGGTTGCAGCTCCTGGCCGCAAACTGTGCTACCACATCTGCTGTACTTGCTCTGCTGCCGTCATAGCTCAGGTGCATACGCTGGGCACACAGTCTGGGGGGGCTTTGAGCTGCGGAGGTCCTTATCCAGCCCAGATCTCCTCTGCCTTTTTCGCTGCCATGCTGTGTTACGAAGGCATTGCTGTAAATCCGTCGCCGTTTAGTCCTGGCTTTGTCGTGTGATGTGAGAGCGTCCCAAGAACGTCATTCTGCGTGGGCAGAAATGCCTGAGCTCAAACCTGGCAGGGAAGCAATGCTGATCTTCCTTCTGTCCCCTCTTGGAAGGTCTGTGAGGAATCTGGGAATGAAGATAGCCAGCGATTCCTTTCAGGCGGACGGCGCTAAGGCAGAGATGCCGGTGGGGCAGCACCGGCACAGCCAGTGTAGTTGATGCTGCGCTGGGCGGTGGGATCCCTGTTTTGGCCTCTGCCCGTATCACGCTGTCTTTTCTGGCAGGACTCTGCTCTTAGACCCTGGAAAAGTGACAGTGCAGTGAGTGCTTGTTGCGTCCTCTCCCATCCTCCCTCAGACAACACCCTCTGAGCTGCTGCCAGCAGGACCTGAATTTCATTGCTGTTGCTTCTAGCTTTGGTGGGACCAAGACTCAAATACTACGTTCGGTTTCATGAACCTTCTTATTGGTAAATAGGCAGGATATCAAAGAAAACAGCAAAGACAGACAGGTGGCTGAATGGCCTTCAATTAAAACGAAGAATTAAAGATGATAAACGCACTAAGAGAACGCGCGTGTGTGAATAATTTCCAGATATTCAAAGTGGGAAAGAAAGTAAATTGTGTAGGTTTATGCAGTGGGCCATGATGAGAGTAATGGGCTGGTATTGAGAGAAATGAATGAAGACAGAGGTTTAGATTGGATATTAGGAAAAATTTCTTTACTGAAAGAGTGGTCAGGCATTGGAACAGGCTGCCCAGGGCAGTGGTGGAGTCACCATCCCTGGAGGGGTTCAAAAAATGTGTAGATACAGCACTTCAGGACGTGGTTTAGCAGGCATGGTGGGGTTGGGTGGACGGTTGGACCTGATGATCTTAGTGCTCTTTTCCAACCTTAATGATTCTGTGATTCTAAATACCTGTCATCTTGCAGAGAAAAAAACACAGTCGTATTGGGGATGCAAAGAGGGTGTTGATCAGCCTTGTGTGCTGGTGTAATCTTCAGGTCTGCTCTGATTTTGTTTTCACAGAGATCTCTGAGGACTCAGGAAAGAGTCTTCTGCCATCGGAAAGCGCGGAGCACAGCGGCGATCCCAAGGTGGTTCCGGCCGACCAGAGCTCTGCCAGGGATGACTCCGGCTTCCTCTGCTGGAAGAAGGGCTGCAACCAGGTGTTCAAGAGCTCGGCAGCCCTGCAGACGCACTTCAACGAAGTTCACGCAAAGCGGCCTCAACTGCCCGTGTCCGATCGGCACGTCTACAAGTACCGTTGTAACCAGTGCAGCCTGGCGTTCAAAACCATTGAGAAGCTGCAGCTCCATTCCCAGTACCACGTCATCCGGGCGGCCACGATGTGCTGCCTCTGCCAGCGCAGCTTCCGAACCTTCCAGGCCCTGAAGAAGCACCTGGAGACCAGCCATCTGGAGCTGAGCGAGGCCGACATTCAGCAGCTGTATGGTGGCCTCTTGGTCAACGGGGACCTCCTCGCTATGGGCGATCCGTCCCTTGCAGAAGACCACACTATAATAGTTGAGGAAGACAAGGAGGAGGAGAGCGACTTGGAAGATAAGCAGAGCCCGACAGGTAGCGATTCGGGGTCGGTGCAAGAGGACTCTGGCTCGGAACCGAAAAGGGCCTTACCCTTCAGGAAGGGCCCTAACTTCACTATGGAGAAATTCCTAGATCCGTCTCGCCCTTACAAGTGCACCGTCTGCAAGGAGTCTTTCACGCAAAAGAACATTCTCCTGGTCCATTACAACTCAGTTTCTCACCTGCATAAACTGAAAAGAGCCCTCCAAGAGTCTGCTACCGGGCAGCCCGAACCTACCAGCAGCCCGGACAACAAACCTTTCAAGTGCAACACCTGCAACGTGGCCTACAGTCAGAGCTCAACCTTGGAGATCCACATGAGGTCTGTCCTGCACCAGACCAAGGCTCGCGCTGCCAAGCTGGAGGCGGCTGGGGGCAGCGGCAGTAGCAACAGCGCTGGCAACAGCAGCAGCAGCAGTCTCTCGCTGGGTTCATCCACCCCAAGCCCAGTGAGTGCGAGCAACAGTAACACTTTTACAACCACCAACACAAGCAATTCGGGCACAACTCCCATTCCCAGCCTGCTCAGCCAGGTATCCAGCGACAGCGTGGGAATTCCTCCTTTAGGTAACCCTGTAAGCACTAATACCTCCTCCCCTTCGGAGCCCAAAGAGGTCAACCGAAAGAAGCTGGCAGACATGATTGCATCCAGGCAGCAGCAGCAGCAACAGCAGCAGCAGCAGCAGCAGCAGCAGCAAGCTCAGACCTTGGCACAGGCCCAGGCCCAAGTCCAGGCCCATCTGCAGCAAGAACTGCAGCAGCAAGCTGCTCTCCTGCAGTCGCAGCTGTTCAACCCAGCACTTTTGCCGCACTTTCCGATGACCACTGAGACCCTCCTGCAGCTTCAGCAACAGCAGCATCTCTTGTTTCCTTTCTACATCCCCAGCGCCGAGTTCCAGCTCAATCCAGAAGTTAGTTTGCCTGTCACCAGTGGTGCGCTGACATTGACTGGTACAGGTCCAAGTTTGCTGGAGGACCTGAAGGCTCAAGTTCAGCTCCCTCAGCAGAGCCACCCACAGCTCTTACAGCAGCAGCAAGGTCAGCTGTCCTTGTCACAACCTCACTCCGTCCTCATACAGCAGAGCCAGCACCCTGAGAAGAAGAATAAATCCGTAGTGAAGGAGAAAGAAAAAGAGACCCCACGGGAAAGGGAAAGCACAGAGAGGGGAGACAACAACATAGCATCTAAGGAGTCTCTGCCTGATAACTTAAAGCCCAAAGAGAAGAAGGACTTTGTGCCAGGCAGTAGTTCGGAGCCCTCCTTACTGCCTCCGCGTATTGCCTCTGACGCAAGAGGGAACGCCACAAAAGCCTTGCTGGAAAACTTTGGCTTTGAGCTTGTCATTCAGTATAACGAGAACAAGCAGAAGGTGCAGAAGAAAAATGGGAAGACAGAGCAAGGCGAGAACTTGGAAAAGCTGGAGTGCGATACGTGCGGCAAGTTCTTTTCGAACATCCTCATCCTGAAGAGCCACCAAGAGCACGTTCACCAACATTACTTTCCCTTTAAGCAGTTAGAGAGATTCGCCAAACAATACAGAGAACACTACGACAAACTGTACCCGCTACGGCCTCAGACCCCAGAGCCACCACCCCCACCTCCACCACCCCCACCTCCACTCCCTCCAGCACCTCCTCAGCCAGCTTCTACTCCCACCATTCCTACTTCTGCCCCACCGATTACCTCTCCTACGATCGCACCAGCCCAGCCGTCTGTGCCACTCACCCAGCTCTCCATGCCAATGGAGCTCCCCATCTTTTCACCACTTATGATGCAAACCATGCCACTACAAACGTTACCTGCTCAGCTGCCACCCCAGCTGGGTCCCGTAGACCCTCTGCCTGCCGACTTGGCCCAGTTGTACCAGCATCAGCTCAACCCTAGCCTTCTCCAGCAGCAGCAGAACAAGAGGCCACGGACGCGGATCACTGATGACCAACTCAGAGTCCTTCGGCAGTATTTTGATATTAACAATTCCCCAAGTGAGGAACAGATCAAAGAGATGGCGGACAAGTCTGGATTGCCTCAGAAAGTGATCAAGCACTGGTTCAGAAACACTCTTTTCAAAGAACGCCAGCGCAACAAGGATTCCCCGTACAACTTCAGTAATCCTCCCATTACCAGCCTGGAAGAACTGAAGATAGACTCACGGCCTCCTTCTCCAGAACCTCAAAAGCAGGAGTACTGGGGAAGCAAGCGGTCCTCCCGTACACGCTTTACTGACTACCAACTCAGAGTCCTGCAGGACTTCTTTGATGCCAATGCTTATCCAAAGGATGATGAATTTGAGCAGCTTTCTAACTTGCTGAACCTCCCAACGCGTGTTATAGTGGTGTGGTTCCAGAATGCCCGTCAAAAAGCTAGGAAAAACTATGAGAATCAGGGAGAGGGCAAAGACGGGGAACGACGGGAGCTTACAAATGACAGGTATATTAGAACAAGCAACTTGAACTACCAATGCAAAAAGTGCAGTCTAGTCTTTCAGCGCATTTTTGATCTCATTAAACACCAGAAAAAGCTTTGTTACAAAGATGAGGATGAGGATGGACAGGACGATAGTCAGAATGAAGACTCTATGGATGCAATGGAGCTCTTGACTCCAACCAGTTCCTCCTGCAGCACACCAATGCCCTCACAAGCTTACAGCACACCTACGTCTTCAGCCAATGCAACCTCCTCAACTTTTCTGCAGCTCACGGCAGAGGCAGATGATTCCTCCACCTATAGTTCTAAAGTAGAAGCTACAGATGAGAAACCAAAGCAGTCTGAACCTCCAAGTACACAGCAAAACCAAACTCAAGAGAAGCAAGTGCAACCAAAGCAAGAGTCTCAGCAGCAACAGGACCAAGGAGAACAAAAGACAAGTTCAGCACACCAAAAGATTTCACAGCTATCCTCGCCCTCTTCATTGCAACAGCCACCTCCCCCTCCTCAGCCCCCTCAGTGCTCCTTGTCACAGTCAAGCCCAAGTCCATCTCAGCTCTCGCATCTGTCCCTCAAACCCATTCACACATCCACCCCTCAACAGCTGGCAAACCTACCTCCTCAGCTAATCCCATACCAGTGTGACCAGTGTAAGCTGGCATTTCCTTCCTTTGAGCATTGGCAGGAGCATCAGCAGCTTCATTTTCTGAGTGCACAGAACCAGTTTATCCACCCCCCCTTCCTGGACAGAACGCTGGATATGCCGTTCATGCTTTTTGATCCCAGTAATCCACTACTTGCGAGCCAGCTGCTGTCTGGAACACTACCACAGATTCCAGCAAGCTCAGCCACTTCACCGTCAACTCCAACATCCACAATGAACACACTGAAGAGAAAGCTGGAGGAAAAGGCCAGTGCAAGCCCTGGAGAAAATGACAGTGGGACTGGAGGAGAAGAACCACAAAGAGATAAACGTCTAAGGACGACCATTACCCCAGAGCAGCTGGAAATTCTTTATCAGAAATACTTGCTCGACTCCAACCCAACACGGAAAATGCTGGATCACATTGCACATGAAGTGGGCTTGAAGAAACGCGTGGTGCAAGTTTGGTTTCAGAACACTCGTGCACGGGAAAGGAAGGGGCAGTTCAGAGCTGTAGGGCCTGCCCAAGCCCATAGACGGTGTCCCTTCTGCCGGGCTCTCTTTAAAGCAAAGACAGCTCTTGAAGCTCATATACGATCCCGTCACTGGCACGAGGCCAAGAGAGCTGGATACAACTTGACGTTGTCTGCTATGCTCTTGGATTGTGATGGGGGACTCCAAATGAAGGGAGACATCTTTGATGGAGCAAGCTTTTCCCACATGCCACCAGCCAGCAGTGATGGACAGAGTGTTCCTCTCTCCCCAGTGAACAAGAGCATGGAACTGTCGCCTCGAACTCTGCTGAGTCCATCCTCCATTAAGGTGGAAGGGATAGAAGACTTCGAGAGTCCCTCCATGTCCTCGGTCAATCTGAGCTTTGACCAGACGAAGCTGGACAACGATGACTGCTCTTCTGTCAACACCGCAATCACAGACACTACAACAGGAGATGAAGGGAATGCAGACAACGATAGCGCAACAGGGATTACAACCGAAACCAAATCGGCATCGGGACCCAGTGAAGGTTTGACAAAAGCTGCCATGATAGCAATGTCCGAATATGAAGATCGGCTGTCTTCTGGCCTGGTCAGCCCAGCTCCCAGCTTTTACAGCAAAGAGTACGATAATGAAGGTACTGTGGACTATAGTGAAACATCCAGCCTTGCAGACCCCTGCTCACCCAGCCCTGGTGCAAGTGGTTCAGCCAGCAAGTCTGGAGAGAGCGGGGATCGGCCCGGACAGAAACGCTTTCGCACTCAGATGACTAATCTCCAGCTAAAAGTTCTTAAGTCATGCTTTAATGACTACAGGACACCTACTATGCTGGAGTGTGAGGTCCTGGGCAATGACATTGGACTGCCAAAGAGAGTTGTTCAGGTCTGGTTCCAGAATGCTAGGGCAAAGGAGAAGAAGTCCAAACTCAGCATGGCCAAGCATTTTGGTATAAACCAAACAAGTTACGAGGGACCCAAAACAGAGTGCACTTTGTGTGGCATCAAGTACAGCGCTCGGCTGTCTGTACGTGACCATATCTTCTCTCAACAGCATATCTCCAAAGTTAAAGAAACCATTGGAAGCCAGTTGGATAAGGAAAAGGAGTATTTTGACCCAGCTACTGTACGTCAGTTGATGGCTCAGCAGGAGCTGGACCGGATCAAAAAAGCCAATGAGGTTCTTGGTCTGGCAGCTCAACAGCAGGGCATGTTTGATAACACCCCTCTGCAAGCTCTTAACCTTCCTGCTGCATACCCAGCACTACAGGGCATCCCTCCAGTCTTGCTCCCAGGCCTCAACAGCCCGTCCTTACCAGGCTTCACTCCATCCAACACAGGTGGGTATGGATATTATCGCAGTGCTCAGACACCGCGTAACTTGACGCATCTCTAGCACGGGTGGATGTTCCCTTGAGAATGACTGATGATAGGATACCTGGCCCGTTAGTCGAGCGTGTTTACTTGACAGCAAATACGCAATAGGTGTTTTATCTTTAATTCCTGGACTTGGGTTTTCTAGCAAAGTCTGAAATAGAGCAAGATCTAGACATGCGGTGTATTTCCTTAGCACAGGCTAAAAATTCTGAAGCACCTTCAAGGAAATGGAAGATAGAGGATTTATCAAACGGAACAGGAAGAGGACAATGTGCTGAATGCAGTGTTCATTATACCCTTCTTTTTGTTTATTAAATTCAGTTTATGTAGTACCATCCCAAGTTTTCAGTAATTCTGAACTCTTTCTAGGGATAAGTGTGATGTGCCTGGTAGCGCTGGTGACAGAAACCTGGAGCATCGTTTTGTAACGTACTTACAGTGACCTCCAGGACAATCCCGATGCAGCTGTGGATTGGTTTTTGAGCAATGGCTGGACATGACCTGAAAGTACCTTCTCAACAAACAACAGGGTAGTCGTGGGAGAAACCTGCTTTGTATTTTAATCAGATTTTTCTTGACACTACTACATAAAAATGAAATTTGGCATAGTCCTTTGGGTGGCCTGATCCTGGATATTTGACTCTGTTTTTTGAGGATGCACCTTTCCCTTGTACCTCGTGGATGGGTGGAAAGTATAAGATCTGGCAGTGGAAGATACTGCTCTGTAGACTAGCAGTGACCTAGAAAACTTGATCCAAAGGCCTTATTTCACCCTTGCTACATCCATGGCATCCCAGAGACGTGCCTCTGTCTGAATTGCCACTCGTGCCACGGTAATTGATGTTCTCTAGGAGACTTGCTTTCGCTTGGCAGACTTCTCTGTTTACATCTGATGATCCCTCTTCAAGCTGACTTTCACCAGGGCTGCTCTGCATTTACAGAGACATCCTGAGCACTGATTCCAGTGTCTCGTCTCGGCGATGGGCTGAGTCTGTCTTGGGCTGGAAAGCCCGTGACACCGTAACGCCTGGTACAGTTACACCATATGCCACGGTGCACCTGTGTTTTCTACACTGCGGCAATACAGGTCTACCACTATTAGACAGTGTCCAGAAATTATAACTTTCTCTTATTGTACTGAACTAATTGGCTAATGACGAGTTACAATCCATGGTGTGAAGCCTAAGTGGGATCTGAGCATCTTCCTGGCTTCTTATTCAGAGACCAGAGTGGTATCAGTCTCCAGAAGGACTTTCTGATGCTTTTATTCAGCAGGCTGACTCTGAAGTTCCTTTTTCAACAGATTGAAAAACTCAGTGCAGATGCTGCCAGGTAACATGGTTGTGTCATGTTAATAAGATTGCCATCTTCTGTCATCCAGGAGGTGAATCTTTGAATAAGCAAATCAAAGCCTTAGACAAAAGGATAGTAGCTGGTGTGAGCGGCTACACGGAACCTGAGCAGCTCATCTGACATTCACGGAGGGGGCGGCTGCAGAGCTGCTCGCTGTAAATCCCGTCGCTAGTGCCTGAAGTTTGTGTGTGGTTGCAGTGACTCTGGGTGCAACACCCTAAAGAGAGCACTAGAGACCCATGACTCAAAACGGGCGTCTCTCTCCCCCCTTGGTTCACCTTTTTCTCCGTTACTGCTCATCTCTTAAATATCTTCTGTTGACAAATGAAAAAGAGTTAAATCTCGCTGGATTTGTTGCGTTCTGGCCTTTCCAAAGATGATCCACTATCTTGGAGTCAAGATGCCTTTTTCCACGAGAGCAGCCGAGGAGCTTACGTTGTAGTGTGGCTGCCGATGTCCATGTCAGAAGGTCGTATCAGAGAGCAGAGAAGACCAGAGTAAGTTTTTCTGGAATCCGGAAAAGCTTTCTGCTGGGAGTTACGGCCTCTGCAAGGCTTTTTTGCATGGTCACAGAACTCTTCCCACGACCCCCAAAGCAAAAGTAAAATCGTTCTTGACTGTGGTTGTAGGATAAGCCCCTGTAATTAAGCCATTTTTAAAAACAATTGCTGTTAGAAATTCTTCGTTCAGGGCTGCTGCCCATTCCTGCTCCTTGAATCTAGTCCTAGCCACATGTCTGCAGGGCATCTTTGCATGCCAGGGCGTTTTGTGCCATGCCCCTGTTCTTAGGGAAGGTACCGTTTCAGAGGCCAGAACTAGGCCAAGAGCATCTCTTTGGCAAATTACCTTGCCAGCCTGTCGCAGATAGTTCTGTGCTGTTTATTTAGTACCCCAAATTTATAACAAGAGCTAAAATTACTTTGCGCACTTCAATCTGTATTGTTGCCTTTATTTTTCTCCAAAGACCTATACGTGTCCTGGGGAGATGGGGCTACGTACTACGAATGTTAAAAGCAATCAGTGACTGCCTAGACAGGACTAAGCTATTTAGAAAGTCAAACAGACTATTTGTGGCCTTTAGATAAAGCTCCAAAGGTCAGGCCATCTCAGCTCAAAGCCTGTCGAAGCAGATAAGGCTGTGCATCCAGGAATGTTATGAATTAGCCGCTGCTCCTGCGCTCGAACCTCTCAGGGACCGTTCGACTAGGGAGCATCAGTTTCAATGGCATCTATCCATAATGACGCCCTTATCTGCAATCTGTGAGGCCGCTGCGCGGCGGCTCGCTTCATACGCTTCATACCTCCCCAGGTCACTGCTGTCTCGCTGCCGCGTCAGGAGCAGATGCAGGTTTGGGCAGGGCTTTGTGGCCGCCGTCGCTGAGCTCTCCCAGCTCCGGGCCGCCCTCGTCCCTGCCTCCGGCGGGGCTCCGTCGCCAGGCTGGCCTCCCTGCGTCGCCCGCCCTTCACTCGGGAGCCCAGCGCCGCGTGCAGGCTTCCGGTGTCGGTGGATGAATGCAGCGCCGAAATGAGCCGTGTATAGCAGGGCGTACCGCCGCCGGGTTTCAGAGAGTGCTTTGCTCCTCTTAGCTGCCGGCTACTAACTCGGAGCACGACGCTGCAAGAAAGCAGTGCCTGTGCTGAATGTTCAGAAGTGTGGGTTCCTTCTGGGCTGCACCAGCTCTACAGGGCACGGTGCAGTGACAGGCTCTTGCAACGCGACTGTGCAGGCAGCAGTCTGGAGCTTGGTGTCCAGAAGCCTGAGGAGCATGGGTGACTCTGCACAGAATTCACATCTTAGAATCATAGAATCGTAGGTTGGAAAAGACCTCAAAGATCATCGAGTCCAACCATCCACCCAACACCACCATGCCTACTAAACCATATCCTGAAGTGCCTTATCTTGTGCCCCCACCATCAGCCTCTGCCCCAGGTCCTGCCATCTGCTCTGGCCGAGGAGCTGGGTGTCGGGCTGCCTGCTGGCGGCAGGGATGAGATGCTTGAGGATGCCTACGCTTGTTCCTCGGGGTCGATTCTGATGATTTTAAACCTCACGAGGATCAGTGGGGCAGCTGCAGCTCAGACAGAGCGGGGGACCCCAGCCCCTCGCTGTGTTTGGCCCCGTGGCAGCTGGATTTCCCTGACAGGAATCACTGCCGGCCCCATGCACAATGATCTCCTTGCTGCCATACTTCCCTGTGGAAGAGACTTTAAGCTGCCACCATGCCCCAGATCATCCCCAAAAGGGGCAGCTTCTCCTCTCCTCTCCCACCGGATGTATCACGGAAGAGGTATAATATGATATAAAAGTTACTGTGCCTCCATGGCTGCTTCCTAGTTCGGCGACTGCTGATGCTCAGCCCGCTGTTGAGCAGTTACCGTCGCAGCTGTAGGGACTCGAGCTTTGTTAGTGAAAGGTTAGCTTTTCTCGAAGGGTTTTGGGGCAGGGGTGAATGCAGCGGCAGGTTCTGCACCCGCAGAACGTTAGAGTTTTGTTTCATTTTTATTTTCCCCAAATGTCATTGACTTCCCAAGCAGAGTGTTTATTTTTTAGGAGCCCGTTTGCCAACTGCAGTGGACGTGAGTAATGGATGCGACGCCGGGAGCCACGCTCCTCTTGCCCCCAACTGCTGTCAGCTGCGAGAGCAGCAGTCGGGTCGGGGGGTCTGCGTCGTTACTGGCTGTTCCTGCTGTCGGGAAGATGGGCAGACTTCACATTCCACCATTAATCCATCTCCTTTGTGAGGAAGCATTGCGACGCTTTTAATGCCACCCAAAACACAGCGTTCGTGCCCTGGGGGGGTGTCTGAATACCGCAAAAACTCTGAAATTACTCAGAAGCTGTGCACCCAAAGCCTCTTATGTTGGAGGGTAGGAACGGGTTGCATCAGAGGTTTGTGGATTTGTGAACATCAGCCTAGTAAGGACAAAATAACGTAAGATTTAGCCAGTTCAGTCCTCTTCAGTTGCCATGACCGGGGCTTTCTAACCTATGGAGACGTTAAGAAGACTGACCGTGTGTAGCAGTACGGCGGTTTGGCATAGCGCTTTCCTTCTGCTGGAGGAGTCCTTTGGCCGAAGGACCGGATTGTGCAGGTGTGGGGACAGTGCCTGTCCCTGGCATCGGCTGGGAGTTTGAGAGGAGTCAGTAGGACCGCAGCTGAGCTGAGCGTCCCGGCCAGCTGGTGGGTGTCCCCGGCAGAGCCACCACGTTCGGTGCTGCCGGGCAGCGTGGCCGAGTCGGCCGCGGGTGACGGGGGCTGACAAGGCGCGTCCCCACAGCACGGGGCCTCGGGAAGCGGGGAGAGGAGCGGTTGTCCCAGAGGAAGCGGGAGCGGTGGCCGGGCTCCCCGACCCGCGCTGCTGCGGCACGTGAGCTCGGGCCGGTCGCTGCCCTTGTGCGGAGGAGACGGCGGTGCAGGGGCGGTTGTGAGGTGCCCCGGGGTCACCCCACCTTCTGCTTTCTGCCTGCCCAGCGCCGAGTGACTCCTCACCTCTCTCTCCTCCCTCTTGCAGCTTTAACTTCTCCCAAACCCAACCTGATGGGCCTGCCCAGCACAAGCGTCCCTTCACCCGGCCTCCCCACCTCTGGATTACCAAATAAGCAGCCCCCGGCCGCGCTGAGCTCGCCCACCCCGGCACAAGCCACGGCGGCCGTGGCCCCGCAGCAGCCGCCAGCCACGACCCCGCAGCCGCAGCAGCCGCCGCCACCGCAGCGCAAGGAGAAGGAGAGCGAGAAGGCAAAAGAGAAGGAGAAGGCACCCAAGGGGAAGGGGGACCCCCTGCCAGGGCCCAAGAAGGAGAAGGGGGAGGCGCCGGCGGGTGCTCTGTCGGCCCCGCTGCCCGCCATGGAGTACGCGGTGGAGCCCGCTCAGCTCCAGGCGCTGCAGGCCGCCCTGAATTCGGACCCCACCACCTTGCTGACGAGCCAGTTCCTTCCCTACTTCGTCCCCGGCTTTTCCCCCTACTACGCCCCACAGATCCCCGGCGCCCTGCAGAGCGGGTACCTGCAGCCCATGTACGGGATGGAGGGGCTCTTCCCCTACAGCCCCGCGCTGTCGCAGGCACTGCTGGGGCTGTCCCCCGGCTCCCTGCTGCAGCAGTACCAGCAATACCAGCAGAGTCTGCAGGAGGCATTGCAGCAGCAGCAGCAGCAGCAGCAGCGGCAGACGCAGCAGCAGCAGCAGCAGCAGCAGCAGCAGAAAGCGCAGCAGCCCAAAGGAAGCCAAACCCCCGTCCCCGCGGGGGCTGCCACCCCGGACAAAGACCCTGCCAAAGAACCCCCCAAGCAAGAAGAGCAGAAGAACGCACCCCGCGAGGTGTCCCCCCTCCTGCCCAAACCCCAAGAAGAGCCCGAAGCGGAAGGCAAGGGCGCGGACTCCCTCTGCGACCCCTTCATCGTCCCGAAGGTGCAGTACAAGCTGGTCTGCCGCAAGTGCCAGGCGGGCTTCGGCGACCAGGAGGCGGCCAGCGACCACCTGAAGTCCCTCTGCTTCTTCGGCCAGTCGATGGCGAACCTGCAAGAGATGGTGCTTCACGTGCCCACCGGCAGCGGCCAGGGCAGCGGCTCGTACCAGTGCGTGGCGTGCGAGAGCACGGTGTGTGGGGACGAAGCCCTCAGTCAGCATCTCGAGTCAGCCCCGCACAAACACCGAACAATCACAAGAGCAGCAAGAAACGCCAAAGAGCACCCCAGTCTATTACCTCACTCTGCCTGCCCCCCCGACCCCAGCACCGCATCTACCTCGCAGTCGGCCGCTCACTCAAACGACAGCCCCCCGCCCCCCCGGCCCCCCCCGGCTT
>Ga0065711_1030709_pt1 | contig 31665 bp, 16 predicted proteins | sample Hoacrofraction12_FD_59098 | JGI IMG/M metagenome (GOLD analysis project Ga0065711, IMG submission 59098) | Hoatzin crop microbial communities from Cojedes, Venezuela - Epithelial fraction 12 v2 (version 2) | ecosystem: Host-associated > Birds > Digestive system > Esophagus > Crop | place... | reverse complement strand
CCCCCCCCTTTTTTTGAAACATACTTGTTGCCTTAATACTTTATAACATTGAGCATTTTTAGGCATAGTAAATTTGCAGAGTCGTTTACAATAAAATATGCATTTACTATGTCCTTTTGAATATAATGGAGTTAAAGAACTTTCTTAAAGCCAAGCACGATGTGCTAGTAGTGTTTGAGCCTACCAATAATATTGCACAAAGCTAGTGAATGGCAAATTTGTTTTCTTTTAATTATTTCTTATCTATTCAACAGGCTTAAAGAAGTTAGTTTTATTAAACTTCACTGGCTTCATTCATGCAAGACAACCTGCAGCCATCTGTATTTCTTAAGCTTTCATCTTACAATGATGTATTTGTATATACGTAAGATTAAATTCAAAACATACAGCAACCGCAGTAACACACTGGAAGATGTTAAGTGAGTATCCCTAATTCCATATTTCCCAATTCAGAAATCAAACATACGTTTCTACATCTGAAAATCAAGCCAGTCTATGGCAAAGTAATTACTGAATAGGTGACACTCTCCGCAATAAAATCTCTGCAGAGTTCAGACCATACTCACCACATACTCACCAAAACAGCCATCATCCTTTTCACTTGTTCCAAATGGACACATGGCTGGTTAAGAGCCTTAGATACCAGCTTGAAATAATACTCTATTACTATTAGAAACGCAGCAGAGTAAAATTAATTGCTTGGGCATTTTCCATATTAGAGGTACACCAGAGGATTCACATTTGAGAATGGAAAGATGACCTTTTCTGTCAAATTCTGAAGCTCTTGGTCACAGAACACAGAAGACATGAATTACAATAAAAATACATAAATGTCAGGTTGAAGATTCACCACAGTCAGAGCTGGGAGTTTTGGATTAATAATCAAACTGAACATGAAGTGCAGAAAACTGTATATACAATAGCCTCTCCCAAAAATATACTGGCATGCCCACCTCACCTTTGACCCTCCTAAAAATTTTAAGTATTTACGTATTAGGAAGCAATTAAATATAAATTCATTTTGTAGGAAAAATGTAAATTACAGTATATTTATAGGTTAAAAATAGCCATTGCTATACGTTTTACAGCACTGATAGAAGTATGTCAATTTGCTCATTACACTAAAGAGCAATTTGCAGTCAAGTTTAGGATGACCTACTGTCTGTCAGCTCCAGTAGCACTGAAATCACGCAACGCGCTCTCCCAGTAAGGTGCTTCTGTTTACTCCTTTTCTTTGCAAGAAGCTTCACTTGTTCTTAACATTAATTCTGTAGTGCTAAACATAACAACATATTGTCCATACTTATGGAATCATTACCAGAAATATATCCAGGTAATTTAATTACATAAGCATTACAATGAAAATAAAATCTGATCACACACGTGAGCAAACTTGATTTACAAATTACACTCTTGAAATTCAGTGCAACACATGGAATAAGGGTAACATTAACCAATAAAAGCTTCTACGTCCTCTTCTCAATAAGTTGCATCTTCAATAATGCATTTGTCATTACTTTAATATTAAACATTACAGAACATAGTGCTTATTCTCCAGATGATTCTTTACAAATAATGTAGTGAAGTATGTTGAGTTCTATCCCCAATGCAGCCACAAAAGAACATAATACATAATCATACTAATTTATTTTACAAGTGTCTGGTGTAGGAGCACATTGTCAGATTTTGAAAAAAAAAAACCCAAACAACTTATAAGTGATGTTTAAGGAAAAAAAAAAAGCCTTTATCTACCCTAGACAGGTAACTTATACAAAAACATAGCAAAGTGAATAAAATAAGACTATTGGTCATTTGTAAAGGATCTGGAACCTCTGTGAATGAGCGCACGAAATTCATGTTGATGCAAATTCCATCAAAACACTATTGTTTCGGTTATTTTAACAGAAATTGAGTATTTTGTTTCTTGTTCCCACTCATAAAAGATTCTTTCAGTCCTCACCATAAGCATTTGTACAATAAACTTTATGCATTCCAACTCTACCTCACTGGATCAGCTACACTACACTAAAACATTTTTACTTTGAACAAAGAAAGAAGTTTCTAAAAATGGAAAAAGCCTGAGAGCTGACAAACTGCTTAAGATAAATGATCAGTAACAGAACAACACAGCCACAACAATGAAGTCCAGCCACAAATCAAAAATACCAATAATAGGTATCAAGGTTTTTTCATGGAGGCTTTCTTTCCTTGCATATGTTTATATGGTTTTTTGTAGTGTTGCTTGCTAAAATTTCTCAAGGACCAACACAATTATTATAGCTTTTCTCAGTTGTGGAGGAACTGATCTCAAAGCAGGATTGATCTCAAAGCAGAAATTATTTAATAATTTCCTCAAGTTTCTTGTGAATGTACTTAAACTTTCCTCATTTGCTGCTGTAGCCATCTCACTGCAAAATTTCACATTACAGAGGATGGCAAGTTTTATGCATTACAGATTTTTTTTATCGAAGTGAAGAATTATGTGAAATTGTGACACCTAGTGACTCATGGAGGCTTTTTTTGTAGCAGTATGTGGAAAAAACCCTATTTACTTTCCACATTGAAGATGGCAGTTTTGAACTGCTATGCTCAGCATAACAATTACTTTTTCTGTGCGCATAAAATACATGTTCATATGAGAAGTCCATTTCTATAAACTAAAGTATTACAGGAATCTAAGATTTCAGCTAAATATAAAACAGATTAAGGACAGTATTTTTTCTCCATCACACACACATTTTTCAAGGCAAAGATGACGGATCATGTGACAAACAAATCTGAAAACTGTAGTACAGTACAGCATAAAGCTATTTAGATAAATCAGTGGTAAACAGTAAACACAAATGTTCTGCAAGGGGACCACTGCACCTATACTTTAAAAGCACACTATTTTTCTTCAGCTTGGAATTTTGCTAGTGTCCCATATGCATACGCTAAGGAATAGAGCTGCGGACTGGAAAACTGGAAAAAATGGACATAAGTGGCTCGAATCACCACTGTTAATTTAGCACTAAATTTCAGATTAACTGTACAATCTGAATTCTGCATCACAGTTCTGCTTTGTGCCACAGCCAAAAATTCATTTTATTACCTTGGTTTTAAAGTGTGGTGTGACTGGAAGTACAGACAAGTGTAGAGCAAAAATACACCACAGCTTACAGTATAGGCAATGTCAAATGATTAACTTTGAAATTGCTGTTATTGCTACATGAACACAGTATTAGATGTGACTGCAATCACGTCATGTGACTCTGGGTTCAGAGAAGCAGTTTAAGAAAAAAAAAAACCTGTGTAGTTTTAGGTCCTTGGAAAGCCAGTAGGAAGAAAAATAGCGACCTGATGACTAACACAGCTGAACTGACACAATTCTACAGTAACGCTCCTCACAGGTGCTTTGAAAATGAATATTCACTAGCTTTATACATAAGGCAACAAGGTTAAGAAAATGCCTGTTGAAAGCAAGGGTAAAGTGACATCCTTTCGAGATGTCTGACAGAGTTCTAAGCTCAGGACAGCCACAGCAAAACAAACAAAAGGTCCAAGAGCTGAGGTTCCTTTAGGTTCCATAGCCTACTGCTAAGGTAAGTTCTCCTGTTCCTCTTTATGTAAGTAAATGACAAGACGTGAAATCTCCTGTTACAAACATTAACACAGTACATGCTCCATTACATGACAGCAGCAATGCATAAGTCCACTTAAAAAAAAAAAACCACAGAAAAATCCCCCACAACAAATCTGCATAGCAGTTTGTCAGTCACAAGAACAGTGAATGGACCACACTACATAAAAGATAGGGACTCCATATTTCTCAAACACAGTGTATGTCATGCAAGTAAAAATAAAATGCTAGTGAAAATTCAGTTTTCTTAGAATTGTAACAGGCTGACTTTAATATCACATGGAGTTTCTAGATGGTAACAAAGCTACTTGTATCTCTGTACTGACGTACCTCTTAGTACTGTGGTATCATAAGAGTAGCTGCCTGCAGCCATTAGTCATGAAGTTTAGGATTACTTCTAAGTATTTCCCGCAGAGCGGGTTGTAACTCTCCTTTGAAAAAAAAAAAAAAAAACAAACAAAAAAACCAACAACAAAACAGTCAGGATCAAAAGGGAACTTTTTTTTTACGCCAGGAGGCTTTTAGGTATGAAATACAAACACTTCTGCAGCCACTGAAGGGAATAATGAAAACCAGCAAGAAAAGCATGATTTTCACAAGTGAATTATCTGTATGTTTAAGTCCTTCAATCTTTTTTAAAGAAGGCTGCTTAATCAAAAGCCATTTTAAACCAAAAGAAAAAAATAATTTTAAGTATGAAATTACAAAATACTGCTTCTTATAACAAATGATAAAAGTATAACTAACTTGGTTCAGCATAGCTAAATATTACTTCAAAAAAGCATGAAAATGTCTACTTTAAAAATGCGTCAGACTACATATGACCTTCTAAAAAGGTGCTGCAGTACATTTGCTAAATGTACCATGTTGGAAAAACACATTCTTGAATATGTACTGGATTCAACTCTTATTTCTCATTGTGCTGTGGTCACTTGTTACTTTCTTTCATACTGACATATACTTCTTCAGACTAAGAAGAAAAAAGTCCTGGTTGCACGTTACTGAATTTCAGCTACTGCAACGCAACTAGGAACTCTGCTCATTCTGGAATATCATGCTGCTACACAGCAAGCTTCTTTGCAAGGAGCTATTCAGTTGGATTTTCAAGCAGATGATATATTCAGTGCAGTGAAGGGGATGTTTTATAGCTGGTGTGATGCCTTGGCTGAATCCCAAAGTTACTCTAACAGCAAGTAGTGTCCCAACTCAAAATGCCCCCCTCACTTAACTGGCCACACATTACTAACGCAAATATAAAAAATGCTTAAGAATCGGGCATTCTTGATTATATAAAATGCATGTCTAAACAACTTAGATTTCTGCCCAAACCAGAATTTCCTGAACAAATTAAAGAAAAAAGTGACCCAAAAATTAACATTTCAGGCCATTTTTTCCATATACTGAATCATTTGCCAAAGAAAGACTATTTCTTTGCCAAAGAAAGCCTCCTGTGGAACTGACGGTCATAACTGCTGGCTCTGAATTTTCAGAAATGAAGAGGAAAAGCAATCTTCAACTGGGGTTTCTTTTCTCACATCAGTGGCTGTGAATCACCTGTTTGGGAAAAAAAGAAAAAGGAACATCTGAAAAGCTAAACGGCTGTACAAATACTCTCTGATTAACGTATTAGGCAATTCCAACATGCAATACTGATTAGCATCTTCCAAAGTTGTGATTCTTTTTGATCCCAAGTTAACGACAAACTAAGTCTGGAGCCAGGACACACAGAGTATAACGAATGGTTTTTTTGCCTTCTGGTATCATTTGCAGTGAACACGGATTTGAAGAGGCCCCAAATACTGGATTAGGAGACTATGGGAAGCAAAACCTCCCTTCTTATCCGTTAGTCCATCTGCCACTCCCCAGAACTCAGGTTTCATGTTACTTACAGTACTCTTAATGTACTATAGTGCTTTATGTGTACCATTATGTACACACACACGGAGGCAGGCTTTGGACACTTTTGATAACCAGCAATATTCTGATTTCTCACACAGAAGCTACTCATCTTTATACTGCTTATTCAGCTATACTTCCAATACATCGAATGCCTCAAAATTTTTGTATGTGGTTTGTAATGTCTGTAAGAAAGGAACTGCTCTTAAAAGTCATAACTTTAAGTAGAAGTTAACTCAAAGCAGGTAATACAAGAGATGACTAGGATCTCCTGAAGAATTAGTTACTATTAGTGTGTCTTCAAATTTGAATAATTAATGAAACCACTTCAATGGGCACTGTTAATACTCCTTGCACATACACTGAGACACTTTTTGGCACTTGGTAAACATCCAGCATTATATCAGATTTAACCTTCATTTCTAAGACAAATAATTGCATTACATTTAGCCTGTAAGGATGTACATGTATTAAGTTCAACCTAAAATCTCTGTACCAGATCTTACAGCTAAAAATCAGTAGGTTGGTCTTAAAGCATGGTATTAAATGGATGACCTTATAGTAAAAAATACTATTCTACGATTTCTACAACAGCCTTTCATTAGACTGGTTACCCAGAATTTATTACACAAGAGTAAAATCTATCTGTTCAAGAAAGCACACTCATCTATGTGAAAAGTATTTATTCAGCTGCATTTCACAAAGGCTTCGTCTCAATCTCTGTTCTCCCAGATGATTCCACACACTTCCATAGCAGGGGCCCATTTTTCCTTTCTGAGCTGTTAGCTATTTTGAACAGCCATTTTCCAATCAAATGTGAACTATCTGTTAAATAGTTTCATCTTATGAAAACAGTCCTGTTTTCATAATAAAATACAACATTGATAAGAGAAAGCAGTTCCCAGATGTGTGAGAAACTCCAAGGAGCACACAGTCAGAAATCTGACACTGCATCCTGATTTAGGTCCAAGTGATGTCATGGGAGCTCAGCATTTGACAGGAGTGCATCCTTAAAAGAGGAAGATGCCCTAACCGTAGACTGCCAAAAAGGAGACAACAGTGCACTAACGGTACTGCATGGCAGTGATTTTGAACCTGCACTCTGAACTGCTTCTATGGGGCTGCAGAGGAAAATGTGTACTTATATTGTATGGCAATAAGACTTCTAAGAGGATACACTTTCAATGGAAAATGTTTAGGGGTCCACCAACTAGACTAAAAAAATTCAAAGTCACTCTTGGAAAATTCCTTCCTTCCTTTTTTTTTTTTTTCATATTTTAAAGGGACCCATAGTATTAAAGAGTATTCTTGCTAGAAAATGCAAACAAGAACCCAAAGAATAAGTCAGATTTACTAAAATAGTAAAGTTAAATAACAAATTTTAAATTTGCTCAGTTATCTAGGAAATGAAAAGAGAATAATTGCACTGAGAAAGCCAAGTCGATTCCCAGGCATGTCTTTTCTTACAGGTGCCACTTCATTTCTAAAGGGCTGTGGTAGTGGGAGCTTTCACTATGCAAGTATAGAAAAAAGTTACATCTGAGCAAAATTATTTTCACTTTGAGTTTCAGCAAGAGTTAAGTACACCTCCACTCCTGGATTTTCAACTCCAAAAGTAGCAGTGTATTTGGCATAGAATAGAAGGAGCATGCTGTAATTAAACAGGATTAAGTCACTAGTGTGCCCAATGGCTAGTTCATGAGGAAATATTTATTTTCCTTTTCAGAATTTTTAAATACTATTATTTGAAAATAGCATACCAATGGAACAGTTTGAGACATAATATTTCATAATCACAACAACATTCAGCAGATGAGGTGCTAAATCACCATCACTTTTTAAACAGCTGTAGCACTTTATCAATAGTCACTCTTCAGCTATAATAACTAACTAGGGTAGAAATGCCTGATTGTCATCCAAAAAGGTTGTCCTTTTCCTACTGCTAGCTGTGTTGCAAGGATTATAAATATTTATCTTCCATACTCTTGAAATAGCCTTTGATTTCTCAACAGATTTTTGACGTTCTTTATAGATTGTCACAACTCTCTTTTCTCCAAATTTTAAGTTTAATGGGAACTATCATTGACATTTAAGTTCATCCACGTGCCAGCAGCAGAAAAGAACCACCACAGAAGAACAGTGCCTTATGCTGTTGTAATCAAAAATCTTTGTGCTACTGATGCAGCCATGATTTTGAAAACTAATCTCTTGCCAATTTCTGGTTTCTTTAACTTCATCTGCTGAAGTCTAATAATCTGTACTTTCAGGCACTGTAGCTTAGTATAATGCAAATTCATGGGATTCATATGAGTAGCAGAAGTATAAATCATATTTGTATATCTACTGTTTATAGTCTGAAAATTCAATTAAGTCAGAGAGTTTACAGATTGAAAGCAAACTATCAAAGAGTCAGTCACACAGGGTAACCAATGAGATTTCCATGTGTTCAGCAGTCAAATCTAATTGTCCTTCACTTGGAGCTATTCAGTCTGAAGTGATAAATTTTTACAAGGTCAGAAGTAATTACAAAGTAAGTACAAGGTGCATCTAAGAGTGATTGTGCTGTTTTGTTACTTAAAAGCTTTTCAAAGCTTTTTGGTAACCTGCAAACAGTCCCTTCAAATTTACTAAATAAAATAGAGCTTTTTATAGGAGCAGTCCTGTCAAGATTCAGCAAAAGTATTCAAACAATAAAAGGGTAAGATGTGCCTAAAAAAAGTTTTCCTTACTATAAACCTGAAATTCTTTTAAAAAGTCAGTGACACTAAATTCCTATGTGCATGCTTTACCACGCTGGACATCAGACATTTAGTCACATTCATGCTAAGTCTCCCAGAATGCACAACCTGAGGCGTAGCCGCTACTGTTATACAAAAACTGTTGAAGAAATTATTTTTTTTTAAATGTAGGTTAATTACAGGTTAATTTTCCCAGTCTGTGCAAGGCAAACTCTCCTCTTCATCCTCTGATTCAGGTGATGCTTCCTTAATTCGTCGCAATGCTTCATGGATGCTCCTTGTCAGAGGGTCAGTATCAGGCAGAATTGTAAAGGATTCTCTCAGAACATCTTTCTGCACTTTCTTCAGTTTCACGCCTTTCCTGATCTGTGCCAAGATGTTATTGCTATCATCTTCATCAGGAAAAGGAGGGAGACTTCTCTGCTCAACTTTTCTTAAGTGAAAACTGCCACGTTTCAAGGAAGCCAACACTTCATCCATCGGGGAACTCACTGCAGTAAATGAAAAGACCTTCAGTACTATTTTTATTAAATTTTATCAGTCTTCATTTATATTTCCTACAGACCAAAAAGTAACCGCATACTATTAGTGTGATAGTCCCATACCACAAGTATGTAGCTCAAATTTGGAGGCTAAAACAGTATTTATCTTCCCTATTACCAGGTCAAAACTGGTTTATACAATTACAATTTCTGGAACCACTTAACCTCCTATCATGCAGGTAGTAAAACTTTTTGAAAAAGACTGGTGTCCTGTTCGCAGTCAGGAAAATCAAAATAGCTACAATTAATCCAACACAATTAAAGTACTTATTACATTATCTTTCTTGACTTTCAAACTCAAGTAATGAGCTCTTATCTTAAGTATTGGACTGTGCAGTCCATTCTCAGCAGTTGGCTTTTGTGGCTGATTTTACCTATTTTATGACTATTACTACATGCCAGTGAGGGAGCAGCAGTATAACCAGCTGCACCACCACGCATTTTCCTGCTTCCCCGGATTGATGTATGTATTAGCACCAAGGCACAGTGTGCCTATATAAATTCCCTTGTTTTAAAATTAACGAAAACAGTAAAGTAAGAGTTAATACTTTATCACAAATCCTTCCTTTATCACCAGTTTGAAAATAGTTCTGTGCAGAAATAAAAATCAGGCTTTGGCTCTTTGAAAAGCTGCAAGTAGGTAAGACTGCATAATAACAAAATGCAACAGTTTGAAATAGCTCCCATACACCAGCACATACAATGTGCAGCACATATCAATCAATACAAAAGTATTCATCTCCAGGGGGGGTTTTTTGTATATTGCAAAATAATTTTTAAAACCTGTTTTGCATTTGTAAGTGGGCTTTGCCCATCAGGCCAGTGGCCCAGACAGTTGGAACAGACACAAGGAAAAGAGAGAAGTAAAAGAGAATACAGGACAGCACATGTGAAGGAAGAAGGAAGGATTGTAACACACTCATCTGTCAGAGACAAATTTCTGAAGCCACTTAGAGACCTGGAACACCTCAGGGAATACAGAGCAGCAGGTAGACTGCTGCTGCAGATATTAACAATACTCTCAAGCGGGAGGATATAATTTCATTTTATATTTGTCTTTTATGATGTATATCAAATTGTACACACAATACATGCTTTTTATAAAACTGCAAGATTAAATGAGTATCAGAAAAATAAATAACAGGACTACAGAAAAAGAAAAATTAAGCACAGCAGCATCAAAATTGATAATGAACGCAGTTGTTTCAAGGGTTTTCAGTCATTTAAGGACCATTCTAGAGGAAACACTCTTGTTTCTGTCTGATTGATCAACACAGTTCTAATTTTTATTTTATCTGGATGAGGGAAAATATCAATGGAGGGATGTTTTCTGTAGTTGTAATGGACAGACCCAGATAGAATTTTTAATAAAATGTTATTACAGCAGTATTACAGCAGTGCGAATCAGGGCCCACCTGAGGTACTTTTTCTCAGCAACCTGCAGTAAAATAGTTCAGCTGAGTGGTTTTGAAAATCCCATCTCTGATTTTCAATTAAAAACTTTGTTCCAGTATAGCATGTTTCACCAAAACAGCAGGATTATTTTATTCAAACATGGCTGCCATTCTCCCCATCTTATATATGGTATAAACAGTTAAAACAAGTAGCACAGACTCAACAAGTTGTAACAGATCTCCCTGCTCAGCCCTGTGTTCTATTCATTATGCTCAGTTTCCAAAAAAGTTTTTCATCTTCTATTTACTAACATGCTTTGCTCAACGATTACAGATTTAACTTCCAATTGTAGTTAAACATATATATTCTTACTCAGCTTTCAGTGGTACGTGAGGGTTTGTGGATTTTCGTATGAAAATTTAGAGAAACCTTGAAGGAAGCATTCTCAAGGTTTCCTGTGTCCCAAGACAAGTATTCATTTTACTGAGTCATAAATTATGTAAAATTCTGTTATTAAAAAAACACTGCACCCTCAAGTGAAGCATGTAGTATCTGCAGTTCTGGCTGTAAACTAGATAGGAAAAGATTCTTTTAGAAAATGTTCAGCTCCATTTTCTAGCTAGTCTAACATGGTGTATCAGAGTCAGTCTCACAAGTGTTTTCTGTATAAGCAAACAAGTATACCGCATGCAGTCGTAAAGGTCCTAAGATTTGAGTTGCCAACATTTGTCAGCTGAAAAGGATTTAACAAATTTCATATCAATAGTTGTAAGTGAATTACAGTACACACTTTTCTATAGAGCAACTCGAAATAGGAACTGATGTGCATTACAACTAAATACACAGAAATGAAAACATTACCTCTCCTTCTCTGTAAACCCTCTAGATCACCGGTCTTCTTAAGCTTCTTCTTGGCACTGACTAGCTGACTGCTGTCAAACAAATGTGCTGGTGGGACACCAGAAGAGTGCTGGACTCCCTTCTCCTCACTTTGACGTTTAACAAAGCTGTCACTTTTCTCTAAGGATTTGGTGGCATCTTCCTTGGAGGGCAAAGGCGGAGGTGGAGGAGGCAAAGGGGGAGGAAGCGGTACTACAGTGACAGTCTCTGGTTGAAGCTCATTACTGGTGAGTGGAGAAGTACTAATGTGAGGCAGTTCAGAGGTAACACCACTGAGAGGTAATGAGATATCCTGAAGTTGTTCTAAGCTTGTGGATTCCTGTACTTGCAAAGGCTGAATTGCATTTTCCAATTCCACCTCTTCACTTCTCTCTTGCATTTGTATGGTTGCTGGCAAAGATTGAGGCTGATCAGCACAGGACACTGAGCTGGCTGCACATTTTCTTCTTGCATGAGCCAGCCGTAGTCTGGTTGATTTAAGTATTACTTGCCCAGGGTACCGCTAAAGTGAGCAAGTTATTGACAATTAGGTAAGTACATGCAATGCACTATTCTAGATTTTAAGTACCTGTCATTACGGTTTGCCTTTCAGGCAAGTAGAATTCATCTGCTATTTTAATTCATTTTGCTCTGGATATAAAAAGAGAGCAAATATATCTTCACCTTTACGCAAAAATAATCTGTTTTCTTACTTTGATAAAGCCACAATTTACATGTGATTGGTGTAGTCAGGAATACATGTAGGTTATAATTAGGATTTCACTAAGAACCAGAGTATATATTCAAAACTGCTTTTTCTGGAAACTCAAGCTCAAAATTCCCTCTTGCTTTCCTTTTTTAAAACTGGTTAATGGCTTCCTCTGCAACAAAGTCCTCTCTGACCTAATACACTGGCCCTAGATGTGAATCATACCATTTTCAAAGGTATCTCTTGAAAACATAAAACATTGAGACTTTCCAAAGTATTTTTAATTTAGTTCTTAAATTTTCTGCCTCAATATCTGTCTTTGCATATTACTTTCATCTGTAGCCATTTCTATGCCAAAAATTAAACTGCTTTTGAAAGACAGGTCTAATACTTTTTATGCAGCTGTGGTAGGCCTAAAGCAGTAGAGATCATAACATAAACATACATAAAGTCAGTTCATTAACAGTTGCTGGTTAAAATAAGTAAATCTGCTTTAACTTACTGAAGCTATGCAATTCAAAAGCCTTGCAAATGATAAGGATATAAAGAGTGTACTGCTGAGCCAGATAGCTTTCCAGTAAAGAAAATTCTCATACCTGTATTTTTTATGCATTCAGCAAAATCAAAAAAGTCTTTGCCAATTAAAATGTCTTGGTTTTCTAGCACTTCCACCCCTTTCCTTATTCTCTCCCCTTCATTCCATTTTTTATCCACTTTCTGATACTTACATTGTAATATGAAGGGGCAAGTATAGGCAGGTGTACTAGCAATCAGTGGTAGTGGGGGTATGTCAGATGGTAATATTTTTTGTGGGAAATACCATTTAGATTATACTTCTTTTAGTAACATTTGCTAAATGTCTTGTCACAAGGTCTAGATGAAGAAATGCACAAAAGATTAATATGGCACTGGGACTGCAATGGCCAGAGGAATTCATTACCACCAGTGCAGTATTTTGTTGTAAATTTTCCAAAGAACAGTTAACTGCACAATGAAAGAGAATAGCTAACAGCCTAGTATAGCCCTGGAAAATATATTTTGGAAAAGAACAACAATTCTTCAGTTACCTGTTTAAATGTGCGAAGTCTGTCCAGTGTTTTCTGTCGTTCCTGACTAACCCAGGAGCTCTTTCTTTCCTCTTCATCTTGTAATTGATCTCTCTTCTGAGAAAATATATGGAAAACATGTAAATATTACATCTAATGATATGTTTAGCAAAAAAGAAACGAATTAAAATAACTCTAATTGTTAACAATTACCTAACTATCTACTTCTCAAACACATTCGTGAACTTCAAAACCTGGCATTTGTCTCCCTCTGAAAAAATATTACACATTTCATGTATATAAAGCTTAATAAAGAAAGACTTCAATATGGAATTGGAACATACAAAGACTTATTAAGACTTGAAAGATAAGAAATAACTAGAGACGTGATAGAACATTATACTGAAAAACGCCCCCTTAAATTAACCATGTTAGAAATTAGCCAGGCAGCAAACTAGTATCCTTTTTCTCTCATTCCAAGAACTAAATAACAATTCAAACTGCAAGGCTGCCCATTTAAAACAAGTCATATTACTACTTTCACAGTGCAAGAAATCACAGAACTCAGTGCCACAAAGTTTTGACTTCAATACTGAGCAAATTAAGTAAACACTTTCACTAGAGTTTACAACAGTAAATGAAAGTTTTGCATTTAGTCAACTTGTCATTACTTAATCCACCTTGATTTTCTGTTAATCTCACTTCAAGAAAGGCTTGAAGCTCTTTCTTGCAGCTAAGACAGTTGTATTTTTTCTTGTTTGGGAACCTTACTGCAGTGAAAGCACATTTGGATCCATCTCCTTTAACTACCCACCCATTCTCACAAAACTTCCAAAGTTACTACATCTCTGAAACAAAACACTACTCTTCAGTCAAATTTATTAAAAGCGGATGCTAGTTATCAGAAGGCAAAAGTCTTTGCATGCAAGTTCTGAATTTATAGAAGTGACAGAACAAGTGACTATAAAGAAAAAACCCTGAGCTGAAACTGCAGCTTTAATTCTTCAATGACTCACAGCATTTAGTACTACTCTTAAAGCTCATCTTCATAATTAAAAATTCTGATAATTTTTGTGAACTTTTATTGTCGTTCAGTCAAGACAAAAGCAGTGTTGGCCTGCCTGCCTTTTTCAGAAGGCGGCTAGTGGTATGGCGTCCTTCATAAAGAGCAAAATCCTGTCATTTGGAAGGAAGTAAGTATAGATGCATTAGGGAGAGGAAGATGAGAACACGCCTGAAAACTAGTAAACAGGAAAAGGTGAAGAGGAACAGAAGCATGTGGTGAAAATAAAACAACAGATCAATGGGGCAGAGAAGTTAAAACAGAACCATAAAGAAAAAATTATAGCAAGAACAAAGGATAGTTCTACCACCACACCTGTATCTTACATATGCAATCAGACCAAACTTTTCCTGAAGCAGTCTCAAACTCCAGGGGTTTTTTGGTTGTTTTGTTTTTAAATAAGAATAGTGAAAATGCAATGGGTATTTGTTTTCAGGTTGGGACACCCTTGAGGTTATCTTTTAAAATTCTTCATGAAAACCAGTGGCAGAAAACCTGCTTTACAATAATAATAGTCTTTGAGGCACAAGAACATTCTTCAGCTTTGTCAAGTCTTATTTTAAAAAGTGATAAATGGACTATAATCCACACAGCAAATTCCATTGTCTTATTGTAAGAACTGAAAAAAAAAAAAAGTATTTTTCTAAGTTTCTGAAACAGTATGCCAATACATACTGCCTTTCACACGTAACCTTTTAATAAAATAAATTATGCAGCTGACTTCCTGGACAATTGTATCAATGTTAAAAATGTATAAGGATGAAACAGAATCACTTTCACTAATCTAAGTGAAGCCTGAATTAAAGGGACTTGGATTTCAATGCATCTTTGTCAGTGATCTTTATTAAATATTGATACTATATCAACTCCCAAGACCTAGCCCAGAATTTGAATATTCTTTAACATGAAGTCTACTATGTTCAGCACAAGAGTCAGCCTAGCAAGCCTATTCTCTGCAATGAGACTGTGCAGGGAATCATGGAGCATACAGCTGGAACTGCTACAAGGCTTTTCAGGTGATTTGTTTTGTAGAAATAAGAAAAACAGCAGACAAACTTACTAAGATTGAAGAATAAATGTGTATGGCTTTCTTACTCAGCATACCTGACGCTGTACTTGGGTGATGTCCACAATCATCTGTGTGCACATGATAACAAACTACATGCAGTCCAACCCTAGCAGTAATCACTTAGACTGTGAACTTAGCATTAAAGAGCTGTTTTATTTGCTTGGGTTCAATGTCATCGTAACACAGCTATATAGTCTCCACTACCAGCATAATACGATACAGACATCCATGGTGCACAGGTCAGGGATACACAAAACCTTTTTCAAACAGCTATCACTCTGAATATGCTCCTAATTAATGTATAATGAGGAATGCAAGCTATTAATTAAAGGCTAAACAACAGCAGAAAACTCAAACTTACTAGCTGAACAGTATGGTGCATTTTGTATTCCTCCTCACTCTGGTGGTGCTGCTGGATCTTTTCACTATGCTTTGCAATACAGATCTCCTGTAGAGACATTAAATGTTATCTATAAAATACGAATTTCAAATACTAATTTACAGGGTATAATGTCATATTTAGCAAATAGCACTAAGAATTAGAAGCATAAAAAATACAAAGGCTGTCTCAGAAAAACTAATTTAACCAAGCTACTTTAACTTACAATAAAACCAAAAAATGGAAACAAAACCGAAACAGACAAAGCCAAACCTATTACTTTTACCTGTCAAAAGAATATATACAAGTAACAGCTGCTTGAAAAGTCTGTTCTACAACACCAGTATAAAAGTAGCAACACTGATTGGTCAAACACTACATAAAACAGGGTTGGACTAGATGACCCACAGAGGTCCCTTCCAACCCCTACCACTCTGTGATTCTGTGAAAAGCCTTGTGTAACTCCATGTATTTGTATTCATGGCTAATAACTAACTCTCAAATATACTACGTATTTCTGTTTATGCAACTAGGCAGCTTCTCATTTACCAGAGTCAGTTTGTCTTTTGCATGTACAATCTTCAAGCACAAACATTAAATTGTTAAAATTTCATGCATGCACAAGCAGGTTCACTTACTATACTGAGTTCATGTCTGTAACACCTGGTTTAAAAACAAGCATTTATTACATTGCCTGCAAATAAGCACTGGTTGAAAAAAAAAAACTGGCCATGTTACAACAGATGACATGAAACAGGATGACACTTAAACTTCAGGTAGGTATTATAAAAAGAACTGAATTAAGTATAAGTTACAAAGAAAAGGCACGTGCCAGAATTCATGGTAGCAACAAGACAGACAAGTTCATAGGACAATATTGAGGCCCAGGAAATCAGACAGTATGGGCAATGAAATTAGGTCCAGTACAAACATCACATCGAACAAAAACAAAGTCAGATGTGTAGCTGGAAACAGATCTCATGGCTTTGTAAGAGAGGGCTGTGTTGGGAAGCAGTTCAGAGTGTGACTGCAGCCAGAAGAACACCAAAGCGATGGGCTTCCCAGGCAATAGTCAGCTTGACTTACTGGGTGGAGCCAGACAGGAGCTCTGCCATTGAAAGCACTGCTTGCGGCAGCTGATGTAGTTATCAGCCATCAAGCAAGACACTACAGTAGTGACAGAAAGACACAAAAACAAGGACCGAAGGGATAAAAGAAGCCCACAATTTTGGACACTTGGAAATGCATAGAAAGCTATGTTCTTCTACAAGCTGACTATGGACACCCTGTGATCACAAGAAAAGGTAGCCAGTGTTCCTGTATATGACAGAAATACCATACTGTCTTGTATGTTTCTGAACAGTCAGACCATCAATGTTGCTACTGTATACAGGCAACACTACAAGAAGAGCTTTAAGTTTCTGTGGGAATACTGTCCCAGCTTCATCAGAGGTTTATATATATCGCTAAATACTGATGGGTTTTTATGTTTGTCTGTGGAGTTTTCTTCCCTGATGAAAAGAGTTTCATTATTACAGCTGGAAAAGTTAATCAATTTTATTTGTTATTGCAAAAGTACAAACTACCTCATTTCTGTGTTTCAAAGACACAGCAATAGCTTCAGAATGTTACTAGAGAATCTGAAAGACTTTTTTGTAATACTACTACTGATTTATTTTCCTAGTTTATTTTCTATTTATGTGTTAAGTTTGATTAAAAGTCTCCTAAAATAACGAGGAACGTATGTTACAAGATACAAAGTAGTATTATAAAATAATGAGAAAATGTATGTTAGGTTTGGTTTGCGTGTTTTGACATGTGTTAAGTACTTGGGGGCACACTTTTATGAAACATTTTAGCATCAGTATTTAAATCTTTCTGATTAAGAGTAATAATGAAAGACATTTTAAGCATAAAAACCATATTTGGTGCTGGCTTTGTACTAATAAACAAAGACAGTTTTTTTTATTATTTCATGTTATAGACACCTACAAGGGACTGAAAACATGTTGCAGCACAGGACTGGAAATCTGAATCATCTTAACTAATTATAGAAATGGTCTTTAAAAAAAAAAGGATTCTACTTGTAGACAACATTAGGTGTCTACAAACAAAGGATGAAGAAAAAACCCCACTGGGTGGCAGCATCAAAGAAAATGATCTGCATGATTATGGCAGATGACAAGTTGAACATAAACAACAATCTCTGGCAAAAAAAGAGATTACCATAATAGGGTGTCTAAGCAGTGATACAGCCTGCTGCACATTGGAAGTAGCCCTTCCCTCTCAACATTGGGAAGGCAAGAGCATTACGTACAGTGAAAGCCACACTTCAAGAAAAATGCTGACCAACTGTGTGGAATTGAGCACATCAAGAAGTAATGTTCATTTCTCTTTCAATCATCTGACTGATTTCACAGCATCAAATGGTATTTCTATTAAAGACACAAAAGGGGAGAGCTGAGAAACTATTTCAACCTTCATCACTGGATAAGCTACCATGTTTAAGACAAGAAACATACTATATACATAAAAGAGATCTGCATTAGTATTATATTTAACTGGTTCCAGTGATCCTTGCTTTCAGATGGAAAAGCATCCCAATCAAAAGGTTCACTTCTCATTTAGTAAGCTCAGTATGTGCAGAAACGATACTTTACTGTAAGCGTTCTGTGTAGCTATGCCCTTATGTTGTAATAAGAAGAGAAAGAGGAAGAATCATGGAATAAGAGGTTGGAAAAGAATTCTAAGATCATCAAGTCCGACCATCTGCCCAACAACACCATGCCTATTACACTATGTCCCGAAGTGCCACATCTACATGCTTTTTGAACACTTCCAGGGATGGTCATTCAACCACCTCCCTGGGCAGCCTGTTCCAATGCCTGACCACTCTTTCAGTAAAGAAATTTTTCCTAATATCCAATCTAAGCCTCCCCTGACGCAACTTGAGGCCACTGCCTCTTGTCCTATCGCTAGTTACTTGGGAGAGGGGACCAACACCTGCCTCACTACAACCTCTTTTCAGATAGTTGCAGAGAACAATAAGGTCTCCCCTCAGCCTCCTCTTCTCCAGACTAAACAGCCCCAGTTACTTCAGCCGCTCCTCATAAGACTTGTTCTCTAGACCTTCACCAGCTTCACTGCCCTTCTCTGAACAAGCCCCAGCAACTCAACATCTTTCTTGTAGTGAGCGGCCCAAAACTGAAGACAGTACTCCAGGTGCAGCTCCCTACTCCTGCTGGCCACACTATTCCTGATACAAGCCAGGATGCCATTGGCCTTCTTGGCCACCTGGGCACACTGCTGGCTCATGTTCAGCTGGCTGTCAACCAACACCCCAAGGTCCTTTTCCACCGGGCAGCTTTCCAGCCGCTCCTCCCCAAGCCTGTAGTGTTGCCTGGGGTTGTGACTTAAGTGCAGGACCCAGCATTTGGCCTTGTTGAAACTCATACAGTTGGCCTCGGCCCATTGATCCAGTCTGTCCAGATCCTTCTGCAGAGCCTTCCTACCGTCAAGTAGATCGTAGGGTACGATCCTTGCCCAGGATTGTACCTGCACAGCTTGGTGTCACCTGCAGACTTACTGAGGGAGCACTCCATCCCCTCATCCGATCACTGATAAAGAAGTTAAACAAGACCAGACCCAAAACTGAGCCCTGGGGGACACCGCTTGTGACCGGTCACCAGCTGGATTTAACTGCATTCACCACCACTCTCTGGGCTCGGCCATTCAGCCGGTTCTTTACCCAGCGAAGCGTACACCCATCCAAAACATGGGCAGCTAGTTTCTCCAGGAGAATGCTGTGAGGAACAGTGTCAAAGGCCTTACTACAGTCCAGGTAGATGACATCCACAGCCTTTCCCTCATCCACTAGGCAGGTCACCTGGTCACAGAAGGAGATCAGGTTGGTCAAGCAGGACCTGCCTTTCATGAACCCACCCACTCTGTTTTTCCAAAGATATTTTTCTAGACATCTTCTACTACAGATTTTTCACCTTGACTCTCTGCTATAAATCTAGCTCCCTAATGAAACAGCTGTTTGTCCCATATGATAACCTAATTAATGCTACTGTGCAGCCAGCAGGGGGTAGACTGGGATAACAATAGCAATATACTGCACAAAAAATCCGTAACTAGCTTTCAAGAAATACAAATAATGAGAATGCTATTAAAATCTTATTTTTTAATAACTCACTCACTGTCATCAGCACAAAGGAACATCAGGAAACGACTGCTTAACAAATGCAAATAGGTTTGTATAAAAAATCCGAAAATAAAGAGTGTATACTCCTGGTAGTACAGTGAAAGAACACCAACCTCAGTAAAATCATACATTGAAGAAATGCTGGCTCAGTTATTCAGAATCATAATTGAATGAGATTTCTAACAAACCTTTAGCAAAAGCTAGATAAAGCTTCGGTGCAAATATTTGACAACATCATCAAAGAATAAAAGCATCAACTGCAAAACAGAGAAGGAATTTCCAACAAACAAAATGAATAGAGACTATAGTCACAGAAGTCTGTATTACATATAGTCTTCTACTATACAGCGTAACTGACTCCCTTTCAAGGAGTTGTCTCCTCAACAGAAAAGATTTTCAAATACTTGGGTAATGAAATGATCTTCCCCCCAAAATAAACCTGATGATAGAGAATCAGATCCTACTGTTTTCTTAATCATGGTATCTGCTGATAGAAAAGAGGCATTCTCCTAGGAGAATCTTCAGTTGCCAAAAACCTAGTAATGAGCAAGGATTGTAATTTCTAAATATATCACAAGACCCTGATATACACCACTTAATGCATAGCTCGGTTTTTGTTTTCAACTACAAAACTAACAAGGTAAAAAAAACAAAACAAAGAGAAAAACACACTCAAACTAAAACCTCCCCAACCCAATCCAAAACAGAACACTTGTTTACAGTTCTAAGATACTATGCTGAAACAAGCATGGTCAAGAACACAGTCAGAACTGCATTAAGCAGAGTCTCATCTCAGTTCAACAACAAATATATCTTAATTGAGAGAGATAGACAGACTTTGAGAAAGAATTACTACATAATATGTGCTTTCTCAATGCATCCTCCAAAACTCCAAATCCATCCTCAAAAAATTCTTTTCTCCACATTCAGTCATCACTGCACTCATTCTCAGTATTTAGAGTCTGCTTTTGCATCCCACCTGTTTCTTTGTTCTGCATGCTTAACTTAAACTGCAAACTCTTCAGAGCAAGAACCCTTTTTTCCTTTGAGTTCTGTAAAGTACAACTACCCATATTTGGCACTATAAATGGTGTTCCTTAACAATGTTTTGCAGTATCGCTAGGATGGTCACTCAAGATACAAAGCTTGTTTATGTTTGAGTCAAAGCTGTAAGAGTCTTGATTTTCTGGTAATTACTAGCAAGCTTAGTAGGGCTCCGAGTTATACAGCAGGCAGTAAGAGCAGTTATAGTAAATACCACTAACAGAAACATCCATCAAAATGGCTACGTTCTCCTCCACCCAGTGAGTGCTGCAAAATGGCACACAGCATCACATTCTGCCTATTCTTTTTGCTCAAATAAAATTCTTTGAATTCCCCTTCAAATTTAAATACATGCTATTCTAATTCTTTAGAAGCTGAAAGCTAAGTATCTCACTGCAGTACTCAGCTGCAGATAATGCTATGCTGGGCAATGAAATCAGTAGAGAGCTGGAACTAGTTCTGAGAGCACTGTGATGCTCAGCAGTGAAGTTCCACATGGAGACATCACCTCAGGTCCTGAAAGCCGTACAGCCACATTCTTCCAACAACGTTGAACAGATATGACTACTACTCCTGCATGCAGACCCAGATTAGCAATACTACCATATACAACTCTGCATCATGTTTCAGCACACAAGCAGACACACTGCAACTAGTGTTACAGCCTAGAACTAATTCCTTCGTCTTCAGCAAGGTATTTTATCAAGGCATAACCTTGAAACAAATGAGCCAACTGAAGGTGACTAGTTTATTATACAGACAAAAACGCATGCTGAAAAATCTTTACTCCTGCTTCACGGTTGCTTCTCAACTTGTTAACTCCTGTAAGTTAAGTAAGGAACAGCAACCAGGCTGTCACTTTTAAACAGGTTCGTCTACTCCATGAGATGCCAGCAATGTCTATTCATATTCAGAAGAAAATAGCATAACTATTATAATGTAGCCTATGTTAATTAACATAACATGACAGATAGGATCTTTCCCTTAGAGTACTAAAAAGCCCAGCTTCTTCATACTTTTTCTTTTTACAAACTCACACAAAACGAACTCAATGACTGCGCTAACTACTTCCCATAACTGGCTAACAAGAGACATTTCTTTATAATAATTTATTTGCAGTCTTCTCCTTACTGTGTTAATCAGAGACAGGACAGTGACTGAAAAAATACAAAAACCCCAAAACATAAAAATGTATCAACTACTGTTTTGTTTCCTCTGTTCTGCTTCAGATTCAGGTACTAAAATACATATATTAAGTTACGAAGGGAAGGGGCAAGACCTGAAGGCTTTATTTTCAATGTACTAGGATTGTTTATATAAAGGGGTCATTTCCCACATGAAGTGACACAAATGGGAGCACACAACCACACCAGCCCCTGACCTCATCTACAATGAGGTCTCAACTGAGACTTCTGCACAGCCTTAAAGTATATAGTATTGAGCGAAACCTATTTTATGACAAAAACTACAATGATCTCTCAAAACTTTGATCTGCTCTACTCATTAAGCCATCTCACTTAATAATTTATATTGATGTAACCGCAAACTGCTACAGAACAATAAACAAGTCATTCTGGAAAAAAGGAATGAACATACTTACATATATTTGATACACAATTTCAAAACATTAGCTATATCAAAACAATTTTCTGCACAACATCCCATCAGGTTGTGCATGAAAAAGGAAAACGGCTCTAAACTGCACACCTACTTTTACAAACTAAGAATATATACTTGATTTCATATACAGCTGCTGAATATAGAGTATCAATGACATATGACGTAAGTTTAAAAGGATAAGGTAAGAGAATGAAAGTAGAACTCAGTGAGAAAATACTCATTAAAATTCTCTTCTGCAAATATATATAAAACTACTCTCTGTAAAAGCATGCATTCTAGCATGTACTTTCCACATGAAGTACTCTGATTCGTTAAACAGTTTATTTTTTTACTTCAAAGTAATTAAAGGTTTCTTTAAAGCTAAAAGGTAAACTGAATCTTGCATATATCAGTTTAATATTACATGCTATTGTATTTGGTACTCTGTAAAACAACTTTTAATAAGTAGTAAATATAAATCATGTAATTGCTGGGAGACTTGGAAGTTGTATCTGAAATGAAACCTTTTGAAGTTTTATTAAATTCACTAATTATGCTAGAAATTTGCAATTTAATAATACCTTCTTATTTCTGAGGTAGGCTTTCTTGGCTGAAATACGTCCACGCCTTGCTTCCAGCTGGCGGATTTTTTGTTGTAACTTCTGCAGCTCCTCTCTTTGCAAGTGTATAGATGTTGCTGCATCCTCTTTTTCAAGCATGGCTTCCATACTTTCGTAAGTGTCATAATACACCACTTCATCTCTCTTCTCTGTTTTAAAAATGTTAGCAATGAAAAAGTCAAATCAATAGTTTGTATTTGATTAACATTTTGTTTTCTTCAACAACAACCCTCCCACTGAGTTGCAAGATCTAATGTAGAAGAATGTTATAGTCCTTTCAGAGAGCTATCGAAAATCGAAAAGTCACAAGAAAAACACTACACAGCAAAGCACTGTAGGGCTTTAAAGTTTATATGAAGCACAGCCTGGTGTCCAGGTAAGCTCGGAGTATTAAAAAAAAAACTACATCTCTAAATGTGCACTTGTGTCTGTAGCCTAACTTGATCACAATGTCCATGCGCATCTTCCCCAACAGAAGGGAATCACGATGTGCATTAATATCCTCTGGTCTTCACTACAAAGTTCAGGATATACAGACTCTTTCTGAAGTCTTTGGCATGACATTTCTCTGCCATAACCAACTATTAATTTCATGAAGGGGAAATCACACAACAAAACACCAAAAATCCTCTCTTATGAGGTTTTTGACCTTCCAGTCACTGCTTCTACTGAGAGGCAGCAGAAGGAGCGTAACTTCAAGGCAATCCTTCAAAGCATTGCAGGCCTGTAAAGGAGGTCACTACTAAGTTTTATCAACACTCATGATTTTTAGCCTCCTGAGTGAAGCATTCAGTGTAACACTGAGCTCATCTCTGAATGCTGCCTTCTCATCTCTTGCCAAGGAAAGAGTGACAATTATAAATCCTTGCAGAACATTGGAATGAAGAAGCAAAGGCCTCTTGTTCCTTATTTCACTGGCATATGAAGTAGGACATTTTTGTGATACATCAAGAGGGATATGCATTACTGCTGGCTGAAACAGGCAGATACAGCTGGCATGACTGTCAAGTGTCTACTCTGCAGCACCACCAAACCTTCTCATTTCAACTTCATCAACTACATTGAGCAAGACCATAACTTCCTCCTACTTCTGCTTCTAGATTACTTGGGGAGAGGGGCAGGGTTTTCTTCAGTACACTGTCCATTTTAAAAGCTGTTTTCATTTCATGTTATCTGTGTGTACAGTCTCTACTGCAACCAAAACTCTGCTTGTCAGGCTAATTTCAGCTCAGCAGAAGACATGGCAGGACCAGAAAAGAAAGCACAGCACTGTATTAGCCTCAAAAGAAAAACTAATAAAAACAGACCTACTACAGTCTTTAATGTTCTGTTAAAAAAAAACAAACAAAAAAAAAAACAACAAAAAAAACCCCAAAACAAACACATCAAGTTTCATCCACAGGTAAACCTGCCAAGTCACTAGAACCCACTTTGAGACATCAGTGAGTAAAAATCAGCCTCATGGCTAACAACAATTGTATTTTACCATGCATTTATACAATGGGAGAATTTACATGCAAATTTTATTTTAGAACACCTTCATGCAGAGTTAAATACAGGAATTTACAAGTGAAACCCTAAATAGCTCAGCTTCAAACCAGTCGAATCTACCAGTTCTAAAACATATGTTAAATTATGTTTTACTCTTCAAAAAACTCAACCTTGGCAACTCTGTTGCAACCTCTATCAAACATTCCCAGAGTTTCCTACAAACAGCTTTTGAGCTTTTGAAATGCCTGTAAATTTGGTAAGTGCTTAAGCTTCTAATGACTCCACGATTTACAATAAAACAATTAGAATTACCCCTTTATAGATACAATCCATACCACTTGCACTTGTTCAACCTACCCTACAACCAAAGCAGGAACCTGCTGTCACATTCTTTTGTCAACAGCAATGTGTCCACCACAAAACCATCTTACAAGGATGTACAAATAGTTTGCATGGATAGTATAAGAACCTTTAAAATTCTAACCTAATAAATTCACATTTTGTGAATTTTAGTGTAGGTATTTGGTCAATGACAGTAAAAAACTACTACTGCTGTTTGTAATATGACAATCTGTTATCATTTGATTTTTCAGATCCACTGTGCTGAATTTGCAAAAGATGATGTTTTTCTTCTAGCTTACAATTGACTGGCAGTCAAATCAAATCACACTCTCGAAAAACTCTGTTGGCACTTCATTAACAGTACTGCTCATGTCCCTCAAACCAAACCAGAATCCAAAACTTTCTGAAATACCTCTGCAGAGCTAATACAGTTAAAGACTAAAGAATAGCAACGGCCTCTACAAGTCACTAAGACACATGTATTTCAAACCATACAGATATTCACAATCAAAAGGCTATTACTTTACTTTTGTAACTACACTTTAAAAGGCAAGTGTAACAACAAATGCAACACAGCATTCCTTTCTGTTTGACTGCATAGGAAACAACACATATTAAAAGACCACTACATGTTTTAGATGCTTTCATTCAGATTATGTACTGAACAGTCTTGAAGAGATGTAGCCGCTTCAGTGTCATTCTTCACATCAATTGTTCCATCCCCTGCACCTAAAGTCTGAAGAGGCAATTTCATCCTTTGAACGAAATTCTTACACACTGAAGAACTGTATTTTTCTTTTTCTGTCTGAAAAACAGTAATTCCTTCTAACACAGACAGCTGTCTTTAATAGGGGAAAAAAACACTTCTGGATTTTGTATCAAAAAATACTTCACAAACTTAAAACAGCAAAAGCAGCCAGAACACTGAACTACTTTGTTGCCATGGGGGAAGGACAGGGTTGGTTGGTTGCTTAGCTGACTGCGACTTTTGTTTTATTTTGGGTGAGGTTGTGGGGTTGGGGTTTTTTTTGAGATTTCTGCAGAAAACATTAGTGACAAGTTGTACTGACCTATGGTGTTTTTACAGCAGGCTTAATGTCTGAGGGCCTTTAGTTTTTACTATCACTACATCAAAGAGATAGGATTTTGATCCACATTCCTTCTCAGCCTCTTGTGTTTAAGGGATTTCCTTCGGTCCACAGGTAACCAAATAATACTGGGTCTTCAGTATCAAAATTAAATGTCTGATTTCCCAAGTGCAAAAACTATGTATCTCTAACCTACTAACTAGCTCTCAGAGGCACCCGGTGAAAGCTGCCACATTTCTTTAAGTCATTTACAGAGTTTTCAATCCTCATCTTCTATACACGCAGTTACAGTTGTTGCCATCACAAGCCTAAAAGGAGATTCACGTCACAGTGAGAAGAATCTGTGATACCTATGTCTTCTCTTTTTCCAGAGGTAACTCACAATACGATCCAGCTTCAAACCTCTCTTCTAAGTGACTTTACTATCCATAACAAAATTTGCTACGCAAGCCCTACGCACTATATAATAAAACAGAGCTTGTGTGAATAAAAACATTAACTATAGAAAGGTCCAAAGGTCAGACCTGCGATTCAAAAACACTGCATGATTTACCTGCACCATTTCCATAGTTTGTGAGCACACAAGGTACAGCACAATCTAGAAACATAAGATTTGCATCACTGCTCTAAATCAGCAAGATGGCAATATAACAAGAATCAAAGTTTAGCTGAAGCACTCTGATTTACAGGAATGCATTTTGAAAACCAATCACTTCAAAGAAATGAATAATACCAATGCAAATTTTTAATGAGACAAGTCCAGTAATTATTTCCTCCTCCCTGAATTTAGTTTTCCAAAACTGACATAGTATCTTACATCCTTACTTCCAAACACAGGCAATGGGAGCCAGATCAAAACTTCTGTATGTGTATTTACACACCATATGAACAGGTGTAAATTTTAATTTAACAGTACATATGTTGGAAGATCCAGCTCTTACACATGGTAAAGAAACTGTTCTCATTTCATTCTGACAGGCTTTACTAGACTCTTACGAAGAGAATTATCTTTTACAGATTACATCTTAATTAAAATGCATAAAGCACCTGACATCAGTCTTCTGATGCTTTCAAGTTGTGCTGTCAGCAGCAGCTCTTCACATTTCAAGATCTCAAACTGCACTTCATATAACTGAAGCTGTAGATCGTAATAATCAGCTTCTAACTGGTCCAAATGGGCTATGGCTTCTGTACCACCTTTCAGGCTCTGCATCTGAATGGAAAAAGAAAAAAACCCAAACCTAAAAACGTGACTCCAGGATAACGAGGAGAACAAAACCACACACTTTACGGTTACAGCTAGATATGGTCTGGTACACTAGATGTAACATGTTAAAATTGAACTCATCAAGACATGACGATAGGTTTTGATCAGACACACAATTTCGTATATCTCTAATATCTGACATTTTCTATATGGCAATAAAAAAAATCCATGGCATTGGACTATTCTTCATGACTGTCAAAGTGACAAATCATACAGTGCATAGCATGAAACATCCCTACCATTCTTTTACTCTGTTACTTGAATCTATGAAGGTACACAATGAAATCAGTATTTTCTCATCTTCAGTTCAAAAAGGCTAAAAGTTGTTTTGCTAATGGCATCTAGAAAACTATAGTTAAAGCTGCCATTAAAGCTGAACTGAGGAAAAAAAGTGAAAGGTGGTGGAAAGAGGGATAATTACATCAATCGATCCTCTTGTAATAGCAACTTAACAGAGGAGCTTCAATTGTTTCTGGAGTACTTCACAGGAGAAAAAAAGACCTAGACTAAAATATTTATATACATCTTAGTACTTATTCGTGTCATATGTTTGACACAAGACAACCAAAGTGAACTCAAATCATCCTCTTTCATTCAGCCAAACAAGATTTAAGTGCTCAATACAGTTAGCCATTCAGACCATATTTAAGAAATCCTGACATGCAAGGGAATCTTACATGCTGTCTCACTTTGGAGGGAATTCAAAGGCATGCAGCTCTACAACCTGCATGCAGGAGAGTTAGGGCCACATCTCAGTTCTCTACCTGCTAAAAAAAATATATCTCTGACAGTTTCTCTCAGATAACGGATAAAAGTAATTCTAAATTTTACTCAAGATTTGTGATCTATCTACCTTACCGTCCTGACGAAGCATGGTCTGGTTTCTATATCAGACATTGAATCATTAAAAAGGGATGCCTACCAAGCAAAAATACAGCACCTAGCAAACTACATATTTTAAAAAAAATATTCACTAGTATGTTTTTATGTTATGGTGGTTTCTTTAAGGTTTAAAACTGTTTTCTGTAATTAACAGCCAGGAATGGGCTTCCTCGTTTTTATTTCTCACATGTTTAAATATAACTATACTGAAACAGAAAAGTATCTGCACTGAATTAAACCAAAGATCCATCCTGCCCAATAGCCTGTTCTGGACAAAGGTTAACTACAAATACTGAGGAAGATGAAACATAGTAGGCAGTGCAGCAATTTCCCCAAACGTCTCACCAGCCTCTAGCACAGCTAGCAGCACAGCTTCAGCCACAGTACTGTCCTTTATACAAAACAGACTTTCTTACTGGATCTTAACTTCATAAGTTTTTTCCTATCCTTTTTTTTAGCCTGTATGCTTTTAGCACCTGCGTCATTACCCATTGACAGGGATTTCACCGCTCAATTAAATTCTAAGGAAACAGTTCTGTATATTACATTTGTTTCCATGTAAGATTGATAGACAGAAGACCTGTGAATGAATTCTGCTAAGGTCTATTTTAAAAATTTCTTCTACTACATTCTGTATTTACTGAATGCATTTTTGTATAGCAACTATTACCCTGAAAGGCTTATTAGTCCTTAAGTGAGCACCATAAATCTCACAATCAATAACTGTGGTTGTACAGAGAATAATATATAATTTATACGTTTCAGTCCACTGTGACACCAAAATGTCATCTTACACCATTCTACTACTCTGTTTCCATATTATTAATTGTGACCAGAACAGTAAATGATGTAATGATGGCATATTTGGAGTGAATTAGAGGCTAGTTATCAAGAGGCAAGGACTGATTCTTTTGAACATTCTAGTTTTTTCATGCAAGAGGGATAATGTTCACTGGTCAGGCAGGGTATCCTGGGTTTTGGCACTTTCAAAGGATTTTCTCACACCACAGCAACAAAAAAGTGATGGGGGTTTTTTTGTTTGCCTTTCCCCCCCATCCCCTACCACCAAACTAAGGCAATGTCATTCAAACTTATACCAGAACTAAGAACTTTTGCTTTGTCAGTGAGTGTGAAATTCACTCAAAATTACACATTTTTTTTCTTTAAAAAAAGATGTTCTCAAATTTAAGTCCACAGACTTTGTATAAACACTGCATAGAGACATAAAGGAGCCATCTTCAAAAGTACCAGCTAACCAAGTTATAGCAACTCAGTTTTTCATTCAGCTGTGGTGGTATCTGCCTGATAAAGGACCTGTCTGACAACCAAGACTTAGCCCTACAAGCACACATTACAGATGCTGTCAGCCATCCGGTCTGTTTTAGGGGTACACCACCACTATATTCAGTTTTCTGGTGCAACAGCAATGTGAAATTAATATTGTTGTATGGTTCTCAGGCAGATATCCTGATATCACAGACCCTCATGAAAAAGAAAAATGAGGGACCTTTAGTTTCCACCACTTATGTTAAAACTTTATGTAAGACACTATATGTGTGATAATTCACAACAACACCAACAGTCTTGGGAAAACTTCAGCATTTTTTGTTAAAAATGTACCACTGGTTCAATTCTTAACGTTACAAGTTGCTATCTAGCCTGTACTAGTAATTTGCTGTATCTTTGGTAGATCTCAGGCTGATCAACACCGTGAAAAAAACAGGCAGAACTTCAACATGTGGACGTTACAGGAAAGAAACATTTTGCAGCCGGACAAAGAACTAGAACTGAGAAGATCTGAGTTCTGTTTCCCCCTATGCCACAACTTCCTGCATTAACTCAAGAAAACAATTTAATCTCTCTGGCCCTTACAGTCTTTGTTGTCTTATTCATACTAAGTGAAGAACTTAAGCAGGAACTTGGGTATAGTACTAAGGTAGAAATACGTTATCTATAAACTCACACATTGGTAATAAGGACATAACGGTTAAAACAGAAAGCCTGGGACAAGAACTATGAATGCAAAAACTAAAGAGTAAGTGACAAAATTAATATAAAAATAGCCAAACATGGACTACAAAAGTGAGGGCAATTAAACCCAGCTTTCCACCACCATGAAATGCTTTCAGACAAATCTAAAATGAACTGCTTTCATAAACTGAGTTCTTAAAAGAATCTCTATGTTATTGTTGTTCTTATTCTGCTTTTGCGAAAACAAAAACAAAACATAAAGCTTTCACAAAACTCTGTGTTTGTTACTCCCATTGTAAGTCTGTTTCAGATACTCCCTCCTAGCTGCCAGGAAATTTCTTGAATATTCCCAATGTTTTCACAGGCAGATAACACCATTTCACCAGTACTGCACAGCAACATGCACTGCTCTTGACTAATCTTTATTCCCACTAGTACTTTTGTAGAGAGCAATTTTGTATCATCCCAGCCTTCACTTTATTTGTCAAAACAAGTTCAACTGCTCTTGTACAACAGATGCCGTTCCTGGCATCGTTGTGGTAGCCCTCCCTGTAACTCCTCCAGTTAGAACTAATCTTTCTCAGGTGATCAGAAATGCATGGAAGAAAGGTGTCAGAAATCTCACAAGCGCATGTGCAGTGACACTAGCACTTTTCCCTTTGCTGGAAATACCTGATATAACATACTGGACAGCATCCGCTGCTGTACCACTGTGTTGCATTGGTGGCTCAATCACACTGCTACCAGGTTATAAGACCACTGTCATTCTCATCTACTGTCATTTACATAGTAATTAACCTGCAGCTCATGGCAAAAACTTGTATTATTTTTCCCTAGGAATACATATTAATAACCACTATTAAATTTTCCCTTACCCAGACTTTTAAGTAATCTGCTATTGTTCAAATACAATACAAAGTCATGTTTCAGTCCACTCCATGTGAATCCTGACTGTTCTCTAGTTCCAGTATTGATTTTAATTCATCATTGTTGCTGTCTGAGTAATCTCAGAAGAAGGGAATTAAATTCAAAAAAAACTCCTCAGGTCTTGAACTGTGAATATGGAAGCTCATCCTCAAAATGAACAAAAAATAATTTTAAAGAATTTTTAAATTATTTTAAGGGAAACATGGAGCACCCTGAACACTGATACAAGGCAGGCTCTCAATCACACCTAGCAATTTGTGGAACAAAAGTATTCCTGCAAGCAAATAAGTATCAGGAATCAATTATAGTCAGACCATGATACTACAGGATACAGCATTATAAAAAAAAACATGAGGTTAAGAGGATCACTCCTGTGCAATTAGAAAGATTACAGACAGTAAAAGAAACATCTTTTCCCCTTGAAAAGTGTGTACCATTGGTTTTATAATCTTTTTTCTCTTCCAGCACTAAATGTTCAAAAATCCATAGACAACCTGCTGAACACCAACAGTGTCCTCATAAACAGTCAGATCTGATCTTTGCTCTGAATCGTCATTCTTTCTGTCTTAATCCTGAACTCAAACCCTTATAAATTAGTTTATCAAGGATTTTAGTCTTTTTAAAGGACTATCCTGGTTTTATCTTCTACGCCTAGAAAAAGGTAGCTAAATGGTTTGCCAGAGAAGGTATTTCTGTTCTGATTTTCTAATACTGCCATGAGTCTGTTTTAAGTGACCATAAATAATTCACCTTTTTCTTTCTCTTGGCAAATTGGAACTAAGTGTCAGTAATGCACCAAATCCTTCAAACAAAAAAAATCTCTTCAAATGCTGGGATCTGCACTTTTTAATACTCTTTTAAAGACAGATTACCCAGTCATTCTTGGGGGGGG
>Ga0065711_1004441_pt1 | contig 31665 bp, 12 predicted proteins | sample Hoacrofraction12_FD_59098 | JGI IMG/M metagenome (GOLD analysis project Ga0065711, IMG submission 59098) | Hoatzin crop microbial communities from Cojedes, Venezuela - Epithelial fraction 12 v2 (version 2) | ecosystem: Host-associated > Birds > Digestive system > Esophagus > Crop | place... | reverse complement strand
GGTTGGGCTGGGGGTTTCAGGCAGCCCCTCGGCTCTCAGGTCAGAGGCGGGGAGGGGGTCCTGCACCGGGGGCCAGCCCCAGCAGCAGCCGGGCACAGCACACCGCTTGCCCCCAGCCAAAGGGAAAACTTCTTTGGGTTTTATTCCTTCTGCAGCTGCCCCCCAGGCAAAGCCACCACTGCAGCCAGGCCTGCAGGGAGCTGGACATGCGGAGCCCGGAGCACCCTCCTGTCCCCAGGGAGCTGCAGCAGTGGCACAGTCAGAATCTGGAAGCAAAAGCACCCCTTGTTCTTCCACCTAACCCCCCGGGCAGCCCAGGGCCAGGCTCTCGCCCTGCACATCCCAAAGAGCAGCACAGGTCACCTTCTCCGTTCTACATACTTTATTAGATTGAGCTGGACAAATCACAAAGTGTACAAAATGGAGACCACACTACCAGAAGCAGGACTGTGGGTAGCAGCAGCATTCCTATGGCCCAGAAGCGTTCGGTAGAAGTGCAGAGAGGGCAGGCTGGGGCAGGGGGCTCTTACTGCCAACAGCATTTTAGGTTCCCAAGGACAGACCCTGTGCCCATCCTGACAGAGCTCAGCTGACCCACGTTCCCTGGGGCAGAGGGGCCATGTTTCCAACCTGTTTGGAAAGGACAGACTGGCTCAAGCCAGCAGTGGGCAGGGGTAAGCACTCCAAGGGCCTGAAATGCTGTGCCACCCACATACACGCCAGCAAGAGTCTAAACCCTCGTCCTTTTTGGTCACAAACCTTCCCACGGCAGGACTCTATACTGACGACTTCGCAAGAAACAGGTGGTGGCGAGATCTGGTGGACCCACCATCTCCTCTGGTGGAGGCCCCACAAACTCACCACCCCAGGCATCTCAGACTGGCCAGCAACATCTACCACAACAGCAATAGCTAGTACAGAAGCCAGGGTAACTTCAACTCAGATTTGTCCAGTCTATGTTTAGGTCTATTCTACGAGTACATATGCACAAGAACTTCAAAAATACTAGGATATGATGCAAGTAGTGAGACACCAACAGAAGAGGAGTTTGATGGTGGACGTTCCCTAGAAAGATCACGAGAGGATGGGAGTTAGACTAGCCCTTCCTCACCCTGGGACGGGGAGCAGGAGGCTGACGGCACCCCTGTGCGCGACTGGGTTCTGAACTTCATCTGCAGCATGGGTGGTAACTGAGCATAGGCAGGCGAGTCCACTCCCAAGGTGAGCCATGGGGGCTTTCGATCTGCGTAGAGGGGCCAGGCAGATGTTTTCTCTGAATGTATCTGAAGACTGAGGAGAGGCGGAGGATGGCTTGGAGAAGAGGGAGCCCGCCAGCCTGCTGGGGCTAGCATCTGGTCTCGTAGATCCCACTCCTGCCGATGTACCTCACCCATTTTATCACGTCATGGTCACTGTAGTTCAGCTTTGGCTCAAAGACTTTCAGGTAGCGCACCTTCAGCCCAGAGGGTGCAAACGGGACCTGTTGAGACAGGGAAAGGAGAGCATTAGAACAGAGGGGTAAGATCTCTCCATACACAAGAGCCAGAGGAACCCTTGGCTACGCATCTAGAAATGGACACCAGTGGCCACTGTTCCTTTCCCGACTCCCTGCACGCATGGTGACAGACTCTAGTGGCTTTTACGGACTGTTTTCTGCCATTAGCTTTGCCACCTGGCTGGCCTTGTGTCACAAAGAGTCACACGGGAGCCTGGGACAGGGAGCACTCAAACCTGTGCAGTTCCCTGAGGGCAGAAGGGACCGGACTGACAAAGCTCCTCTGAGGTTAGCTGCACCCTGGAAGGCAGACAGCAACTTACCTCAAAGTTCATGGAGATCGGGGGCCGAGCCCACTTCTTCTTGTCATTGGTGGGCAGCAGCTCGATCTCTGCACTGATCTGGGATTCCTTCATTCCAGCCATACGTTTTATCCTACCAGAGAAAGCCCAGAAGTGAGGAGGTGCCCGAGTTCACTCTCCCCTTCACTACACGTGCTCAGGGCAGACAGGAGCACTGGACAGACTCCACTTCCCCAAGCCCTGCAGCACCCCAGACCCAGCACACTCACTTCCAGACAATGGCGTTCTCACTGGCCTTGTACTTCGCCTTCCCTTTCATACAGATGACTTGCACTCCACTGGTATTGAGGGGCGTTGGGATCCGGACCTGGAAGGCAGAATCTGGTGAGCAGGAGCAAGGAGACTGCAGCCTGGGCACTCTGCACAGTCTGAGGGGAAGACAACCCCCCAGGAGAGCACAGCTGCTGTCCTGAACCCCCTGGCCTTCTCTCTCCATCACAGGGCCCAAAGAACATCAGCCACCACAAAGCATCCTAGGCTAGCTCTCCAGTTTCTTGCTTTGAAGTAAAGGCTCAAGCACATTTCCAGAATCCACAACAGTCAGTGAGGAACAGGGCAAGGGTCTCCAGTTCAGGCTGCAGGAAGCCTGGCTAGTGTTGGGTTGATGAGCTCAGGAAGGACACCGGGCTGGCCAGGGAGGTCTGGCTGCACCAGGCTCTGGACAGCTTAGTTTTGCAGCAATAAGCCTTTCCCAGAAGGGGGACTAAGCTGCAAAGCCACCCTTGGCCTGTCTTCCACAGCTCGTAGCCTGCTGCCTATGTGACACACCATCAGATCAGGCAGACAGAAGAACATCAGCTTCTCACAGTGGCAAATACATTAAGTGAACAGCTGCTGCAGGAAGCAAGGCCTCTATCAAGGTGGCTGTGCAGCTGAAAACAGCTTCCACCTCCTTACTCTGCAGCAGTTCCCTTCCACAGCACAGCAGCACCACCCACCTGTGGGACATTCACTTCACTTTTAGTCCTGCACAAGCCTGAGGACTCATCTGTGAGGACAAAGCAGAGGCACAATTCCCAAGCACAAGAGGCCATAGGCTTTTATTCTCTCACCTCTATCTTCTGGGCCAGCAAGGAAGGTTTGAAATTTGATTTGATCACCACCTTCACTTCCAGCTTGGTCCGACCCACCTCCCGCACCAGTGGGATCACACGGAAGGGAAGGATGATGTCCTTAGTGGTTCGGTATCTGCAGGGATGGAAGCAACAGCAAGCTCCAAGAACGAGTTGACTCCCATGTGTCTCAAACCGTATCACCTTCCTAAAGAGACAGCCTCCGCATACAGGGAACAGCTCAGAAACACCTGCCAGAGAGGGAGTGTGCTGGTTTTGGCTGGGATAGAGTTAATTTTCTTCACAGTAGCTAGTACAGGGCTATGTTTTGGATTTATGCTGGAAACACTGTGATAGTACAGGGATGTTTTCGTTATTGCTGAGCAGTGCTTACACAGAGTCAAGGCCTTTTCTGTTTCTCACACAGCCCCACCAGTGAGTAGGCTGGGGGTGCACAAGAAGTTGGGAGGGGACATGGCTGGGACAGCTGACTCCAGCTGACCAAGGGGATATTCCATGCCATATGATGTCATGCTCAGCATACAAAGCTGGGGGAAGAAGGAGGAAGGGGGGGACATTTGGAGTGATGGCATTTGTCTTCCCAAGTAACCACAACACGTGATGGAGCCCTGCTTTCCTGGAGATGGCTGAACACCTGCCTGCCGATGGGAAGTAGTGAATGTATTCCTTGTTTTGCTTTGCTTGCGTGAATGGTTTTTGCTTTACTTATTAAAGTGTCTTTACCTTAGCCCATGAGCTCTCACTCTTCTGATGCTCTCCCCCATCCCACTGGGGCGGGATTGCGTGAGCGGCTCTGTGGTGCTCAGTTGCCAGCTGGGATTAACCCATGACAGGGAGCCATCCCAGAAGGAAGCAGCAGTAAGACCTGTGCTGCCCTGGGGCGGTGATGGTTTCCAGAGACCCAAGTTTTACATCTGGTTCCTGCCAATGACTGTTCAAGGACACCAGTTTTAAGCACTGAAAAAACAGATATAGCAAGCTAAAGGGTAAGGAAACCCACACCCAACAGGGCTGTGGCAAAGAAAACCATGCAGCTGGGCTTCTACCACATCTGTAAAAGGGAGACCTGTGGGACACCCTAGAGATTCCACTCTGAAAAGAAGGCAGGCAAGCGAATATCTGTTAGGTGCACAAGCGCTGCAAGTCTGCCCGAGAGCAGCTACATTACTGTAGCGGCAAGGAGATGCCAAGACCTGCCTGTTCGTCCCCCACCACCGTACCTCATGAGCTCAAACTCTCCATCTGGTGGAATGAAGCTGATGCTCCTCTCAGAATCAAACTTGCTGAGCCTCACGCACTGGTGGAAAGTGCAGTCGTCGATGGCGATTGACTGTTTGCCGCTAAAAAAACAAGACAGTTAAACCAGCACAAGCTGCAGCCCTGGTATCTTGGTGCAGTCAAAGTCTGCCCAGGCAGAAACTACTCTACAGAGCGCGTTGCCAACCGCGGGTGTCCAGGAAATGGGGAGGCGGGGAGATTTAGCGGACAGCAGCCTCTTGGCTCAGACTTTCCTTGTTTCACTGCCACAAACATCATATTTCAGGAATCTTGTTTGAAAGAATTCTCTCCCTCCTCTCCCCAAAGAGGAGAGAGACTGGAGGAGCACCCCTCTGTCACAGCCAACACCACAATGCTTGGGCCAGCCAGCCAGCAGCACCTCAGTACTGCAAGGGCAACTCTGCTAGCCCAGGTCTTCTCGCAGCACAGTTCAAAGGAGAGAAAACACTTTCCTGTCCACAAAGCTATCCCACTGCCACACAGCCAGGAGATGCCAGGTTTGGGGTTTTCCTGTTCAGAAACAGCTGTTCACAGCTGTCGATTTCCACACTGCTAGCAGGTGGCTTGATTCTGAACCAATTTGCCAAAGATCACAATATCGTGCCATAAGAGTTTGTGTACCTCGCTTCTAAAAATCTATACAGCTAGTTCTGTCCATCTAGGTGCAGCAGTCTAACCTGCCAGCACTTGTGCTGGGTTCTAGTCTCTGAGAATACCTTCTCTGCCACAGGTCCTGAAGTCAGCCAAGAACTCTCAGCTCCTGAGACTGAGAGAGGACTAGAAAATGAGTAGCAATAGAAGGTGCAGCCGTGTAGAGCAAGTGCAGCAATACAGCACTGTGATACCTAGGCTGCCTCAACTGCTGGGAGCAACAGGACAACCATGCAGGTGTGCTGAGATAGTATAAGCACTACAGGCTGGTTCAGCTGTCCTAGGAACTACCACTGCCTGCACAAACGGGAAGCAGGCTGACCGGCTGCTTACTTTACACAACCCAGTGGTGTGGTCTGTGCTTCTTCAGCGGGAGTTAGTCTTTCCTAATCTGTTGCTCGGTTTCTTTGGAACACTGCTGGGAAAGCCCTGCTGTCTAGCACTGCTCCGGATCTCTGGCAGCATTACTTGGGATTTGGCATTGCCACAGGCTAGATGGCCAAAGGCAACTGGCAGCAGCTGTCCCTTTTGGTCACCTCGTAACTAAATGCCTCTGGAGAGTGACATCTCGAAGCTCTTCCCCACTAGAGAACCACAGCAAGAGAACTACCCTGTCCATCTTGCTTCTGTGACTCCAGAAAATAGCACATTTACAGGCCAAGGGAAGCTTTGGAACAGTGTTACTGACTCTTCAGAGACCTCCACGGGTAGCATTTTCACTGGAGTATATCCCCACTGGGCAGCAACCTGAGGCTCAACCATTTTACTAGCTAGATTCAGGTACAGAAAGGATGCCTTAAAGGTGACAGTGAAGTGATAGCTCTTGGCTTGGTTCTGAGAGAAAACGCAAATAGTAGCTCAGCTCCATTTATAGGAACCATCACGGAAAGTGTCTGAGATCTGAGTCACATGCACAAGTCACACAAAGCAAGACAGGTGGGGAGAGCAGAGTACACACACAGCTGAAGCGGATTATCTACCTTCCCAATTCACTGGGGGTCAGCAAAAAAACCAAACAAACAAACAACAAACAACCAAGAGAAACACAGTTGAGTTGCAAATGGTTAGTGAGAGAAAAGTGGCAGTCCCTCTGCTTTTATCTCTTTACCCCAAGCAGGAAGGCTGGAAAAGGCATAAGACCTGTCTTCAGCTTCAAGGTGGGCACTGACTGAGGTGCAGCTGGGCTCCCAAAGGGATGAACCTCCAATCCACACGGCCACTGACCACCTGCCTGTCAGCAGGAGGGGCTTACCCAGCTTCAGCTGTTCTGGTTTGTGGGAACGGTCTGGGTAGAGCAGGCTATGGTCAGAGGGGCTCCTTCACTGCTCCTTGGGGGCACTACTACTGCATCCTATGAAGAAGGGTTTCTGTACTGATTAGAACTACTAGAGACAAATTCTGGGAAAATCCATCTCAGGAAGTGTTTCTAGCTGCAAGAAGTCCACACTTAACATTATGTTTGAATCTTAATACTTGAAAACCTGTAGAGAAGACCTCTGTACTGAGGCCCTCAGACTGGTAGCTCGCATGACAACTGACCTATCCAGAGAAAAGTCAGCAGTAACATCTGAGGCGAATAAATGATTAGCCTTGTCTGTCAGATCAGAAAAGCTATTAAGTGCTGCCCTTTCACAAGCATCCCTAGTGGCAAGTGGCTTTTACTCCAGTGCCTCTTACCTTTTCCCCGTTTCATCCGCAGTCCCTTTGCCCTGTTTTTCAATGACAATCTTATCATTCATGCCAAACTTGCACTCTGGCATTCCACTCAGGTAACTCTTCATCACCACTCTGCCAGAGACATGGGCACTCAAAACCTGACCTGGTATAGGGAAGAGCACAGTTCAGAACACTTAGGCAAGTCCCACTCACAAACCTTGAAAGGGAGAAGGATACCAGCTCAACACCTCCTACTTACCCTGGGGGGACATCAAAAGATTCACACTCTCCAGCACATCAAGAAAGAGTTCATTGCGACGATATTTGATCCCTTCACGTCTCCATCCAATCTGTCCAGTCACCTGACTGGTGATCTGGGACTGCTCTTCCTTAGTCTGAAGGTAAGAAGTGACATCTTAGGCCTCTAGGTAAACTCAAATACTAAGAAGGCTTCCTCTAAGAGCAGATGCTTGCCATTTATTACACATAACTGCTTTTGACACTTACATATCAGTGCTGCCACAGGCCCCATGATTTGGTCACAAAAAATGCTCTTTTATCATTACAGCAACTACTACGCCTAACTAAAAACTGATCATAACAACAGTAGGAAAGGTTCTTCCATTTTGTTAGGCAGTCCATTAGGCTACATCTAGGTGAAGGGATGCATGGGCTCCACCAATGACATTCAAATCATGTCCGAGAGTCTCACATCAATCCATATGTTAAGCAGAGGCGCAGCAGACAGGCCAGTCCACATCCTTATCCAACATGAAACCCTAGGGCCACAAGTCAGCTGGTCCCCAAGGACTGCTGCTTAATGACTGCAGTCATTAGTTATACACCAACACTAACTTAACATGCATCTAACAACACCCAGGCTCTAAGCCTTCTAAGAGCACTAAGGATCATGTTGAGAGGCACAGGGAGGTTTCCTACCTGATGCTACAGGCGTGGTCCAGTCACACGCAGAAAGTCAAGAAGTAGATGAATAGCAGCATGTGTGGTGCACACAGGGTTAACAGGCAAGCAGGTCAATAGCAAGAAAAGGGAGGAAGGGAGAAAGAGGCAGGTTAGACTTCAGGCTACCTCAGGACAGGAACGAAGCAGGCCAGCTCATTAATTAGGTAGCTAATTAGCACAAATAAGATGAGGGGCTTTGACCTTTAGCTCCTCTCAGGAAACCCAGCACTCCTAGCAGTGAAATGGCTTTTCAGCCTTGGCCCATTATGCACCACCCAAATACAAGGTAGTGCTAAGCAAGTGACAGGCAGGCCAAATACCGCTCCCAGTAACGCTCCTACACAGAGCGGACTCCTTTTGTTGCCGTTCCTAAACCAAGCCCTGAATGTTCACCATGGCACAGATGCCCAGACTGAGAAGTACAAGGCATTCAGGACTGCAGACATCTTAAGTCTGGGTCCTGTATAAAGTTACACCCACGTTAATTCTGCCTACTCCGCCAGAATGCAGAAGTGGGTCCTGCCCCAGCAGCCTTGCACTGGGCCCACGGGGTGGCAGTACGTGATCTCAACTTTAGAACAGCAGTGGTTTCACACGTGCTCCGGGCATAGACACGGTCACTCCTTGAGCAAGCAAAGCCATTATTCTAATGCCTAAGAGGCAGAGGCAGAGCATTTTACATTCCCCTGGGAACTGCCCAGGTAAGTACTCAGTGTTGCACACAGTACCTCCCTCTTCCGTCCCACAAAAAAAACTCCTTATCTGCTGTGTTCCATGCTTTGTTCAGAGGAATGAGAGGCACACGTAGATATAATACCCAGTTCTCTGGCTTCCAATGGGACACTGATCACATGCTGATGTTCCCACCTCCTGCAACAGCACCAGTGCCATCAACCTACTCTACTGGTCACTGCAGAAAGTGACTGGATGGATCTGAAAGCAGACACCTGGGGAGTGCTGAAGCCAAGATCATCCAGCAGCATGAGTGTTCCCTATGGGAGGGACTGAAGGCACCCGGGTCTGAAAGTTGCCAGGACTGGAAGCTTCCCTCAGCTGGATGAAAAAGTCAGCTAAAATGGGACAAGAATATCTGACTTATTGTATGCAGCTGCTGGCATATTTATTCAGTTAAAGGCTACCAGCAGGTTTCCTGGACTCTGGCAGCTTGTGGCAGCCCCTCTCCTCACTTTCAAGAAGTGACACTAGCAGTTTAGCACTGAAGTATGTCTCAGGTCTGGGGAAAGCTCAGAGTTGACTGACACACTCGCAGAAAGCACTTGAAGGTGAAGAAAATAACAGCATTCAGCTTGTTAATTAAGCCTGGACAGATGCAGACAGAAGCTGCAGAGTAACAACTGGATACAGGGAGCACAGCTCCACCTCGAGGTGTAAGAGCAGGTTTAGCCTCTGCTGGAGGAAGATATCCGAGTCAAGGTCTGCATCAGTTCTGACACAAGACATCAGCGTGGCCTGCAGTCCTGCTACTTGAGTAGCAGGCTACTTCGTGGGTAGGGACTAGAAGGGAAACCACGTTACACACACCAGCATCTTTTAAAACCCGTGTGCCACACCAGTCCAATTCCCAGAGCACACGGGAACTTCCCTTGGCAAGCAACATAGTAATATCAGACCTACTTAAAAAAAATAAAGCAGATCTTGTATTCCAAGATAATCAGCTCTGGAAAGACCACTGTAGGCATACTGGGCATGTATTCAGAAGGTGGCAGCTCAGTATGCCTCAAATCGTTCATTAAGAAAAATGTCAAAAAGTTGGCGTTTGGGAAGTCTGCCATCACTGTGGATTTTGCTCCTTAAATTCAGCAGGACAAGCCCAAGGAAACCACCACCACAAAATAAGCAGTGATAAGGGAACATGGATGACAGGCCACCCAGTCCCAGATTCTGGCCATAGGTACCTGCCAGAAATTGTCTGCAAGTGACAGAGGAGCTGGAGGCTGGATGTACCAGAGCACAGAGCAGACAAGGAAATATGGCAAGTACTGGTTCAATTGCTGCTCTTGCCATGCTGTGTCTGGAAAGGATTACTTCTGCTTTTTGAACTGGGCTGCACAAAGATCCGGCACAGAGCAGAATAACTGCTTACCAACAAAAAGCTGTAGTACAAAGAGTTTTGGAAGGGAAGGACAAAACCTGCTGTTAAATGCAGCAAGATGCTGTGACAGTGGTTTGCACATAAACAGCACAGGAGTTTGTTAAAACAGACAAAAGCAAAAAAAGAGAGCTGGGGAAGGAAGTGAGGGTGGTGGTTAGTTTTGAGTTTTCCTAGGAACAGGAGCTGACTCAGCTATCTTGAGTGCTGACTGGCCAAAACGTCAGACTGCAGAAGGCCAGAGTGATTTACACTAGGGCTCGGGATGGGAGACCGAGACCGGATGAACTCTCATCTGGCCACTGATACATGCATGCCCTCTTGCAAAACACTGTTCTAGCAGAAAATACATTGCTCAGGGGGAGCTTCTCTCTCACTTCCTTCTGGAGATGCAGCTAGTCTTGCTACTAGTAGATTAAAAATTTAAAAAGGAGTTTTTAGGAAGTAATTGCTGATGAACTGAGTTGAAACAGAGCCTCCAGAGACTCTGACCTCTGCTTATCCTTAAGACCAACAGTCACCAGGCAGGCTCCTGTTCAGCACTTTGCTTCTGTTTGTACCTTGGGGCTGAAGTTTCACCCAGATCTCTGCTGCACACAGCTCCAGTACAAACTGACTCCCAGCTTTTCTCCCAACTCACCTGCTACTCAGGGGAGAGGACTGAGTTCTAGCCTAAGACCCCATTCTGAGTTGCACAGCTGTGTTAGATGGACGAGGTGAGCAATATTCCTTGGAGACACAAGAAACAGTGACTGTAACAGTCCTTTGGTTTCAGAGGTTGAACATGAGCTGTCCAAGATGGGAAACCTAATTCTGAGGACTGTAGCCTCAGGAGGATTAGAGCTCTGTAGAATCAGAGCTAGTTTAAAACACATTCCCACGAACAGTCCAATTCAAGTCTTTTTCCCCAGGTGCCCCTTATCTTCTACCTCCATGTCAACTTTGTTGCAAGGGTTAATACTGTGCCAAACACCCAGCAGAGATTCTCATCTCTAACACAAGAAAGCTCAGACTGTACTGATGCTGATCTGCAGAGATGTTACAGGCAGCAACAGAGTAACATACGCTTCCGGACAGCAAGATCCACAAGGCTGAAGAATACTTCATTGTAAGGCAGGCGTGAAAGCCTGACAGCTAAAAGCAATGAAGGCTGGTGGAAGACAGACCTGCTCCACAAGACTCACGCACAGAAGAGCTATTTCTGGTTCAGCAGGTAGATTTGTTTATCCTGTCAGAAGCTGACACAGAGCAGAGCCTGAAGCCAGCATTCATTTACATGCAAGCAACTGGCATTATGCTAGCTTAGGGCCCTTCCTCCTGCATCTTACCATGCACCAAGGAACACGAGGTGACACAAGCACAGTGACACCTATAAAACAAGACGCCACCCAGCTACATCCCTGCCAGGGTGTTCTCAATCTACTCGGGCACCTCCACTCAGCACAGGTCAAACGGTCAGTTGGTAATTCAGACCATACTTTCTTGAACAGAAAATTAATCAGCAGAGCAGTGCTGTACCCCAAATTCCTCTAGTTACCTGACTCTTGATGCCTTGCTGAGTGATGAAGGTCTTCAGGGCTCCTGTTTCAGAGTTCTGAGGATAGCCAAAGTCCAGGATTTCTACAGAAGAGTAGAAGAAGGTTAGTTCAGAGCTGCAAGGTATAACCACGCCAACCATGCTAACCATTCCTGTAAGGAGAGAGCCAATTAGTGCACAGACACTGCTTACACATTAAGTTTCTGGGTAAGTTGCTGGAGCATTCCTTACCAAGAGGAAAAAAACAACAGGCTTGCTAAATTGACTTCCCTGTGCAATATTTTGGAGAGGAGGGGTGATAGAAAGCTGTCAGCTGGCGAATTTGCTGTTTTTTCTAATTACAACTACACTTCAGGACTAAATATCAACTAATCTAGCTATGTGCACAGCACACATGGAGGAGTTTTTCCAAAAACATCCAAGGGACAATAAAGAAGCTTAATCCAACAGCAGAACAATCTGTTCTCACTGCATTTTCTTTAGGTGTTGATTTCTGTATGAAGATGTAATAAAAACTGAAACCTAAAAAAATAACAGCGGAGTAGTGGCACTGCAGGATGATCAGTGCAGGAGAGAAACAGATATTAACTGCAGACAGCTAGTGCACTGAACACCCACTCCCCTCAAAGAGGAAGTGAATAACCCACAAGAGATCTAGAGGGGAGAGACGACCACTAACATGAATACTGAGGAACACCGCACTGGCAGGTTTTGACCTCACTGTGCCACCAGGAGACAGCAGTGACTGACCAAGGCAGAGAAACAGCAGTCCCTTGAACCCATCAGTCACTGTGACCCTTGGCTAAGAGTCCCAGGACACACAAGCATCATGCCTTGTCTGGAAAACAAACTGAAGCATAACTAATACAAAGTGCTCATGTTATGTGAAACAGGGATAGCTCAAGGGCAATCTCCACAGGCAGGCTGATACCACGAGCAGCTGGAGTGACACTGTATTATCATTCTATGGTGAAATTTAGAGCTGTACCACTGGGGGAGGTAGGGCTGGGGACAGAGTAGGTTGGGTTTTATTTATTTCCTTCTGTCTCAGAACTGCCCGCAAGAGTAGCGACCAACTGCAGCCTGGGTTGACTGCTACCACACAGTGCTAGAGCCACCTGGGCACTAGCTGGGATGGCCGGCCTTATTGGTGCTAATGACAGCCCTCTTTACATGCCTCAGTATGACGACAGCCCTGCATCTACACGGGACCCACTCAGAAGCTGGGGTCCAGTATCAGCTGCCTCAGTTGTACAAGTGCACATCTCCCAACGCTTCAGCAAAGTGAGGCTCGAGATGTAACCTACACTTACAGTACAGGTGGCATTAGAAAACAGAGGAAGTAACTTGGAACTCAGTCACACATGTTAAAAATACTTCAAGGATCACCACTACAAACGAAGCTAATGGTTTTAGAATGACCAAGTGCAGTGTCACTGACAGGTAAGGGAAACATCTCACCATCCAGCAGCTCATAGATCAGCACAAAGTTGTTCTTTATGTTCTCCTCACTGATCTTCCCGAAGTAGGCAGTCATCACGTCACACATCTTGTAAAGAAACTCAAATACCATGGCAGCGTTGACATTCTGCTTGGTGACAGCAGCCAGCCAGATGTTGGAACGCTTGACATGGAAGAAACTTGTGCGGGCGATGTTGGTGACAGGCGAGCGTACCTGCTGCCGTGCGTGGATGACATTGACGCGGAAGGCATCAACAGCATTCCGCCTACGAGATCACCACCAAAGATAAGTTAGCACATCGTACGTGAAAACAAGCTGGCTGCACAGTTCTGATTATGCGATTACAGTCAGACACTGAACTATATACATCAAGCTCACTTAGGAAAGGCGCCTGGGGGTGTCTCTAAGAGGGACAAGTCAAGGCTCTGAGCAGTGTTAGACATTAAATTCTGCACAAACTAAAGGAAAGACAGAGCACTGCTGGTCTCTAAGGAGCTCTGGACTACAGTGCAACTGTAGTCAGAAGGAGAAGCTAACCTCTGTCTGGAGTCACATGACAGAGGAACCTTCCCTTCAATTAAATTTGCTAGCACTCCCGATTGATTGCCATAGCTGGGAATAAACACAGTAGCAGCTTATGGCTCAAAGAGCAGCCCAGTTTTGACCAAACACCTAGTTTCTGTCTATTCTGCAGGCCCAGGCCTTCATACTCTTGCCCCAAAGCAAGATGTAGTCTCTCAAGATATTTGTCAATGGCAGTTCCTCCCAGACACACCATCAAGGAAAAAACAGCAAAACCTACCTGGGTCACCTGCAGAAGTCAGTGCCCAGGCACACCACAAAAGAGAGCTTCAGTTCCCAGATCCACCCCACCTCCCCACCCCAGGCACCATGGAGGGCAGGCTCAAAGCAGCAAGCAGGTTTAGGAACATTTTCAACTTTCCAGTTACATGTCCTCTCAAGTCTGCCAGGCTTCAGAAGAGGTCTCTTGCAGATGGACTTAGGGTCCCCACAGTGCAACATGCTAGTAGCACTGCATCACATACACTGCATGGTCCAATACCACTTACAGTAAAAAGGTTCTGCACAGTCCCAAAAAGATGCTGTGCAAGCTTCCCCTAGCTGCTTCCATCTTTAATCCAAACTGTCTACACACTAGGGACAGGGAATAAATCCCTCCTGGGTAAACAGGGATGTCCGAGTAGCATTCTGGACGCCAGCTCTGCCACACTAGAGTTTCCTTATCCTGTAGCTACAGGTCAGGATAAACTCCCCAAACTAGGTTAAAGTCCACCAATCCTAAGAACACAGGAAGGAAGCCCGAGTGCTTTATATGACAAGACCAAGACTTCAAGCAATAGTCTACACGCCAAGCCAAGACTCATCTAGTTGTGCTTTATTATTCATACTGTTAGAGACTATGTAGAACAGTGGGTCTTCTGACTGCAGCATCAAGGCCATGGTACTGATTACACAGAACCATGTTTGAGAGCAGACAGTACTATTATCCTCACAAGCAAGGATACAGGCATACAAACGCTCATAAGCACTGAGGGCTGTCAACAATTCAGCAGACAGTTCCAAGTTTGAAAACAAAGGATATTCAAAGGAACATATGCTACCACAGCAGGTGTTTGCTCCTTGAAGGTCTGGGTACATATGTAGAAGCTTCATCAGTAAACATGCTCCCCCACAAGCGAAATTCTGGCCTTCAAATACTTCTCAGGTTTTATTGCTCCAGAAGGATTGCAAGTTTGGGTTAAATTAATATTTCATTTCTACCTGAGTTTTTTTCCGTAAGAAAGTAATTTAATCTACTATAAAATTAAAAAATCTGAAAGTCCCATTCCTCCCCTCCAGTAAACCTCGCAAGGGACATTCAGCTTGTTCTGGAGCGCTAGCCCTCCCAGCCTCAAGTTCTAGCCCGCTAGAACTAATACCAGAACCAGCATCCAGACTGGTGCATGCTAGAGGAGAAGCCTCAGGTCAGTGAAGCTTATCTAGCACACCAGATGCCCACTGTGCAGTGCCAGTCGTGGCCTACCACGCGTCTCTTACCTATTGCTACAGCAGCCAATGAGATGGGATGGACAGAAATGGCGCCAGCGGAGAAAGGAGGAGTGACAGCAACAAGAGAAAGGGTTAGAAACACACACACAAGGCACAATGAATCCAAAGAGATAAGAAGATACTAAACAGCACCCCCTCCCCCTGCTCCTGTGCACAAAAGGCCAAGGTGACACTGGATGGACCGTAACAAGCTGTGGCAGCAATGGAGCTCTCGCAAGGCACAACGCTGACATGCCATGGTCAGGCTGCCAGCGAGGACAGACTAGTGTTCGGCTGAATTTTAGGGCTAACTGGGTGTTTAGTCCAGATGAGCTGCATCCGTATCACATCAGTGATACCCAGTCTGCTCTGCTAATACATGTAGCAGGTCCTGGAGAGGAAAAAACCCCAAAGCCTCAATCCGAGGCATTGCCTGCGGACCATAAAGTACCAGGTATCTTCTTCCCAGTCTGCGTCAGAACCCAGCTGCAAGTCTGAGTGGGCATTTCTATGACAGTACTTCTCACTGAAGCTGTTTGGGTTGATGCCTTCTGGCTTGGCCCAGCCAACAGGAAATAAAGCAAGTTTGATAGAGCTGGAGCACATCTGGAGAGATACAGCACATCCTGCCGATTCAGACACTGCTCTATCCAGCTTGCACTTTCCCTTAAGGATCAAGAGCCATGAAGCTGAAGTGATGTATGAGAAGCTCAGAAACGAAATGCCTATTACATTTAAAGTGCATGCAGTTTGTCAGCTGCTCAGTTTCACATAGCCTCTTTTTATTAAATAGCTACAATCTTAAATGCAGGTAGGCTCTCCCAATGACTACATCACTGAAGAACAAGGCACTTGAAGATCACAGTAGAGCCCTCCATGGTATCCCGAATTAAATGCACAGTGCTTTGCCTTTTTTTTTTTTTTAAGAGGCTGCTTATGCATGCAGCTAGCTGCTTATGGACAGAAGCACTACATGCACTAAAGCCAAAGTTGCAAGCAAAGAAAGTTCAAGTTTTGTAGTATTTCTGCCTTTAACGAAGTCAAGGGAAGGGTTTCTTCATTGACCATCTCTGCTCATTAACTGAACTAGTATGAGCTGATTTAGACCATTAAACTTGCAAGGCGAGGTGTTCTCATAACCACAGATAACCTTTACTCTCTCCCAACACGTAGGTTGGGGCTTCAGAATGCCAAAGGCAAGTGCCAAGACCAAAGAATCTTAAGGGTCAATCACTCATGGAGTCAGGCAGCAGCTATGCTCACTTCCCATTCAACCTACTTCCCAACAAGCTGGATGGGCTCAGCCCTCAGCACTTCGGATCTATCGTTAGAAATTAAGAACTGTATAGTACTCTAGAAGTCTATTACCTGGCTGTTTGACTAGAGACAGAACTCCTACAGAGTACAAGCTGCAGTATCATGGCTATTCCTTTCCCTACCTCCCTCTGAAGATTAGGATACTGAAAGCCTTTAAGTAGACCTGGTATTGATGCTAATGTTCAGACTAGGAAATGGCAAGATTCTCAGTTACTTGATTACACCAGAAGATGAGACACAGCCATTTTAAGACTTCTTGTTTCATAAGGTTACATGCCTAAAAAAATTCCAGACCAGGTCTGAAGACCTATTTCAGGAAGAATCCAACACCTTGGGGAGCAAGCTTAGTTAACAGCCAGGACCAGCTCCACCTAAGTCACAAGACTGACACTTTCACAGGAACCGAGTGGAGGATTTCACTCAAGGGAACACTGACTCCTGAAGTCCTACAGAAAACACTCAAATCTTTTTGGCATCTTTTGCCAAATGAAAAAGTTAAGATAGACTCAGGCAGGAAACCCTGTTTTCTAGTTTTGTCTGGCCAGCCAGAAGGAAGCGCTTTATCATGTACTGAACACAAGTCACTTACTTTGTAAGAGGAACAAGCCAAGATAAAAAGCAACAGAAGATCACTACATTAAAAATAACCACTTCATCCTCCACTTCGTATCTCCACAGCCAGAACGCCCTTTAAATTCAAAGCCTTCTTGAATAAACATCAGTTTGAGCACAATCCTATCTTTAAGTACTTTTACATTTGCCAGCCACAAAAAGAATATTTTTGTCAGAAACTGCAGTAACAGTGTCCCTAGCCCCGCCCCCCTTCTCAAAATTTATCTAGAATCCAGACAGGCTTGGCTCAGTCACTGTGACACCTATGCATTAGGGGAACTTTACAAAGTCAGAGCTGGCATATCAATTGCTCTGAAGAGCATCAGCTAACAAGTATTCAAGACTGAAATGAGTTAGCACAGCAGAAGAGGCAAAACTTTGTAGTTAGTTTTCTTCTTCAGAAATACAATGCTTCCTTGGCTCAGGTCTGTGTGGAAGCCCTGGAATAACTTAGTCAACCTTAAAACAGCTACTTTACTCTGCCCTTAGCTGACTTAGAACACGCCAAGAGATTTAAAGCTTATTAGGTGAAGCCTTACTACAGACACTGTGTCGACCACTACTCCAGAAACGAAGCAGTGCAAGCCTTGACTAGCTACTAGTTCTACACCAATTTTTAATCTCCACTAGACAATCAATAACCAGAAGGGACACGCTCTTCAGACTAGAGCAGTCTGAAGGCACACTGGCTTGACAGTTTTTTTGTAACTCGTGGCAAGAAGTTATTTCGCAGCACATCTTGCCACTATTCACTATGTAGATCTGGTAGAAACTATTTTTTCCTAAACTGGCCAGAAGGATCTCTCTTGTTGGACTTCGAACTAACACCTACCACAGCCCTGCTTCCATTAGCTATGTTTTGACTCTGTCAACTTCAGTGACTAACTTCCACCTAATGCCCAACACCAATGAAAACCCACTCAGAAGAACAGTGCTGTGCAAGAAGGCCACTTAAGGTTTTCAGTCCAAGCAGCACCATCACTTGATATCGAGATCCTTATAGCACTATCCACTTCCTATACAACACCAAACTTTTCGTAAGCTCCTTTCTGGGAACTAGCAGCCTAAGGATTGTACAAAACCTGTCTAAGCGAGCAACAGAACACTTGTGTGAAGTGTGAGACATCTACAATCTACTGAAGGCTTTCAGCACTTCCTACAACTTCAATTACCCGATGAATGTAAGCTTGTTACAAACAAGGGTGCCATACAAAGTTGGGAGTAGAGAATGCCAGCTTTAAGGGTAGAGCCGTGGTTACTGCGAAACTGCTTGCAGACGTAACTTTCAAAGTGCCAAAGACCATAGACAGTCTTCTGCATGCCCGTACTTGATGCTAGACATCTGTGTTTGAAACTAATTCAGAGCCCTGGTTATAGCATGTTCCCACATTACTGCTCCCATAAAGTTTTAACGATTATGGTGAGGCTGGTAGACTCCTGCAGTGGCAGTCCACATTGCTGAAGCATTTGGAGTAACAGCCAGATCTCTACCATCCAAAAGAACATCCTAGGTTTGCCTTCAGGCTATCCTTTACTACCATCTGTCAGTGACCAGGGCCTAACAAACTTTTTTTTTAAGTCTAGAGCAGCAAGTTGAGTTGCAGTCTTACATGCATGCACAGCTAATGCAAAACAAAGCAGCTCTGGGTTGTTATCCACACCAAAATGAGACAGAAATGCAAAGACCAGGGATGCAGCAGAAGCACTTACCCAATGTCATCCCGGTAGACTCGAGAGATTAAAACCTCTCCTTTGTGATTATAGATGAATAAGCCTCCGATCATGATGGAACGTTAGTCTTCTCTTCCCATGTTGCTTAAGACCTGAAGCAAGAGAGGGCATATGTTAGTCAGCCACATGGCAACAGGCAACACAGCAGGCACCGACTTTGACACCCGCTGGCTGTTAGCCAGGGCTTACACACCTTTTGTCACACACGTGCCCAGCCAGAAGCACAAAGCACTTCCTACAACACCTGTGGTGGTGAGGACCCAATAGCACACATCTCAATGCCACCGGAGTAACGAACCCCAGTGGACTGCAGGGAGGGACAGGAGGAGGGCATGCTCAGAGATATTCCTGCAAGTCTGATGGTGTAGGCTACTTCACCTAACTCATCTGGTTACATCTGGCCAGGCTGGCACATCGCTGAGGCCCAGTAGGGCAGCTAGCAACTCAGGAGCGGTTCGGATGCTGGAAGCGACTGCCTGCCTCACGCTTACATCCTGGAGAAGAGAGTACACAGCTCCTTACTTACAAAGGACTATTAGAACCAGTGTTTTACTCTGGAGACGAGGAAAGTTGCCTTATTGCTGTGGTGACAGATGACGCTTTTTGATCTGCTGGGATTTTATACGGTAAAGTGCGTGTTCCCAGTGCACAGCAGACTGTATGCACCACCACAGACCTACGCCCCTAACTACATGCCAGTTTCTCCAGGTCAGCGTTCCCTCATGTTTGCTGCAGAGCTGCCCCTCTGAGGCACGCAGTAACACAGACTCCACGGGAAAGCCCAAGGGAACAGCCTTGTTCCAGACCTCAGGAGCCATGGCAGGAATCCTGACAGAGGCCCAGCTGAGGGACTTCCTGAGTTTGTCTGAAACAACTCAAGAGCTCAGGTGTAGGTGAGTACATACAGCTACCCCGCATCCTGTAACACGAGGCTCTGAATGCAACTGCCATCTGTAGCTTGGACTGAACCTTAAAATTAGCACTGAATAGCTGGTGGCTTACTCCTCACTCCATTCATCAGCGTGGATGGATCAAGCTTCAGGTATTAGTAGTGTCTGGCCTACCCCCTGAATGCAAGGGAAAACACAGGCCTGAAACTACAAGCAAACCAAAGACCCTTTATTTCTACTAAAAAGTGTCTATCTGCCCAATGACCAAGATACAAATCACATTCAATTCTTAGTTAGGCTTTTTTGCACGCAGTTCACACAGCTCCAAGATGTCAGAAGCCTAGGAAGACTGCTGAACTTAGAGACAATCATTCCACAGTAGCAACCATTGATCTAGTTGGTCCAGTAATGCAACCCTTCTAACCATCACATTTGCAGGTAAGGATTATTTAAGCAGCATCTTGACAAAACTGAACACAGATCTGCTTGGGACCATAGCTACCTAGTAGTACAGGCTGCATTAATAACCAGACACACAGAGCTAGCAGTTGTCATTAGCCAGGTAAGCTTTTTAGACAGCAGCTCATTCATAGTATTTCTTACCCACATACCAGTCGCAGTGCAGCTGTGAGACCAAAAGCAGCTCACTGGTTTAATAAAGCAAAGGGTGATGGGGAACTGCTACAATACACGTGGAGTCTATATATGGTTATGTTTTAACTGCTTTCACAGCTTAGAATTAACGTCTTCAGCAAGAGTCCTCAGACCTAATTTCTAGCATCTTGCACTCAAGATGTAAGGATACAGCATAAAAGGTGATCAGAGGAAACAGGGTCATCCTAGTTACTTAAGCTATTTGGTCTTCGGCATCTGGAGTGCTTGTTCAAGAAATAATTTTTATGTAGCAATGTTACAGCCTTTGCTGGTCCCTGGCAGCAGTACTGAGCAACACCTCAGCATCCAAATCAAGAGCTGCCTGGCCACAAGGTGCCATCGGAGGGGGAGATCTCAGCCATGAGCCACTTTAACTGGTGGCTAGCACCACAGAAGTTACCCTCTCAAACTGCTAATCTTCTCCTGCTTCAAAGGAAGATCATTCTGAAGAGAACTAAAAAGCTGGTAGACATTACTGAGGCAGAAGACAGGTTGATTTTATTTTTTTTAAATACACAACTACTTTACCAGATCCCATTCCTGTAGTCCTATGCATTCCTACTCACTTAGGTTTAAGTCGTAATACCCATTCTAGCAACTGCTTGGTTGGCTTAGTCCAGAGAAGAGCAGTGCAAAAGTGATAGGGCAAGCCTCGTGACTAGGTCTTGGGATGATCACATAGGTATTTCTCAGCTTTGGCATTGCAGGGCATTAGATAACAAACCACCTCCATGCTGCTGTTGGGTGTAGGCTAACCCACCCTACTAAGTCTGGGGTGGGTGGAAAGGATAGGGAGAGGCTAGCCTAGAGCAGATGCTGACAGTGAACCGATATGTGTTTGCTCCGGAACACAGGAAAAACCGAAGTTGAAGTGACCTAGCCTCAGATCAACTCAAAGGTCAGAAAAAAAAAAGAATATAAAGCAATACACACATCAGTGGGACAAATGGACTTCCAGGGTAGAAACCTGGAGTATTAAGAGTAACGTATCCTCTTGAAGTTATGTTCAAGAAACTAAAGTTGCTGCCTATTTGAAGGAAATACTGCAGGCATGAGCTCTGTGCTGAAACAAGATTTATAGCACAGCCACTAGTCTTAATTTCAGAAATACAGAAAAGGAACTTTAAATTTCATAAGCCTTTACAGCAACATATTTAGCTACACCTAATGATTCCTCAGCAAGTAACATTACACATACTTCTCTGCTATGGGTCTTCAGTTACCAGATGGCTGCTTCTGCTCATTAAAATGAAAAAGAATCAAAAAGTCAGTTGTTAAGTCAAAATAGCGAGAAACAGACAGACAAGCATTTTCCTAAGGCTCACTAGTGAGCTTCCTGGCTTTTACTCCCACATTGTGCAGGTTGAATGTCTCTGGCTATTAACAGGCTGCCTCCTGCCACTTGTCAGTGGCTTCATGTGGCACTGTCATCAACATTTTTTGATGTCTGAGACTCCATCTAACACCAAAAAGGTTTTCAAATTTGTTTTTCTTCCATTACCATTAGTCACCCTTTATAACTTCAGGATATTAATATTTCATTTACTTCCAGAAGTTGTGGTAACCAATGTTAAGTCAGAGGCAGCAATTTCCAAGATTCCCATGCATTTACAGAGTGGGAAAAGCCTTGTGTAGCTCCTCACTGTCCCATGTCGGGGGACCGAGGCCTCGCAGTGTAGCTGGCAGCAAGGACAGCATCCCCACGCCAGAAGACAGAGACAATTCTGTTGGTCAGAACAAAACCAGGTTCTGAAACTTAAGGAAGGGGCTGTTCCACAGACCTACAATGATTTACGTGAAACACACACAGCTCTAACAGGCCACTGAAAGGCAGCATGCAGGGCAGGGCCAGAACCCAAAACACAGAGAGCATGTTTGAATACAGCTGCCCAACAAGTCTGGCAGACGCTGAAGCTGTAACTCAGCAAACATTTGAAAGGTTATTCATGCAGGCCAAATGATAAGAAGAAAACCATTTATGACAATGAAAGCAACGTGTTGCCTGCTCTAGGAAATTCTTTTCTAATTAGTATTTTTTCATTCCAGATAAGAGACAAGGATGTCTTTTCAGACTGCTACAGCAGTACATTCAGAGATGGACTATTGCTGCCAAAGGGGAAAAGGAGTTCCTGCATCCTCTTCCAGACTTACATTGTATCGAACAGTTTCCTGGAAGCTTATGCAACTGGTCAAAGCTGGATCATACGAATACCACAAACCCTTTCCAGAAGATTCCTAGAAAGCACATCCTAGTCTTAAAAAAAATAATCTTCCTCTTGGGTTTTAATGCCGCTTAAGTTATTTGTTGCACTATTTTTAGCATAAAGGAAACATCTGCTTTGATTAGCAACAGGATCAGACACACAGCATATACAAGACACAGCATCTTGCTAGCATGACAAGCCAATTGCTTTCTGAAAAAGCCTTGATTTGAATATTTACTACATTACTATAAACACGTAGAAGACTGTTGACCAAGCTTCATGTTGGAAATTAAAATCCTTCTCTTAAGATGATCTGCAAACTTTAAATGTTGATTGAGATAATCAGGCTATGCTTTCTCATATGTTAGGTTAGAACATATTCTGTAATAATTCCACTTACATTGCAGGCAAAAATATCAGCATTTTTAATTGCATCACAGTACTAGGCAGCAGGGTCAACTGCTTGCTTATCCTATAGGTTAGTAAAAACATGTTAGATGGAGAGTAGATACAGCACGATTCAAGTGCTTTTAGTCTTTTACACAATTCTTTGTCAATGCAAAGAAATGCTAGGCTTCTTCCTCATACAAATATACTGGGAGCCGAGTTCAGGCTTCAAACTTTCCACTCACAGTTAGCTCCTAACCTAACTAGTTCCATTTGCACATTTAAGAGCCACATTGGTTCACGCTGCAGAGCTGTTAGCTCAGTGTCCGGTCTCTGACATCGGCAACAAAGAGACAGTCAGATAACAGTAAGGACAGGTCAAGAAAACGCTCCCCAGGAGATCCCCCTGCAATGGCCCATTTTAGAACTCTCAGTGGATATCTAAAGTATTTGCCCAGTTTCCTCCCACATCTCTGCATCAGCAGCATCCCAAGGCAAAAAAAGTCTACGGGTTTACAACTGCTGTATAAAACACCCTCCTTTTTGTTTCAAGTCTGCTTCTTCTTCCGCTGCCCAGCTTTGTTTAATGGCCTCCAGTTCAAGTGCAATTCAGAACCAGCCCCCATACTCTTATCTCCAGGCCACTCAGGATTTTGCAGATCTTCTCCACTGCCCCTTTCCCAGAATGAGATGTTCCCACCTCACTCAGCTGCTGTCCACAAGGAAATTGCTTTATGCTTTGGTCTTTCTCAGTGCCTTCCTCTAAACATTTTTCTTCTGGAAGTGAGCACAAAACTGCACAAGTTATTCAAGATGTAAGCAAACCACGACACAGACAATATGACAATCACACATATCCTGCTTTGATCTTTTCCTAGTGGTTCTTGATACTTGACTTACATTTTTAAATCACCACTCAGCAAGAAGCTAACAACGTCATCATTTTCATTGTAGGGAAGTGATCATGTCCCTGTACTCGGCACTGGTGAGGCTGCACCTTGAGTACTGTGTTCAGTTTTGGGCCCCTCACTGCAAAAAGGACATTGAGGTGCTGGAGCGTGTCCAGAGAAGGGCAGTGAGGCTGGTGAAGGGTCTGGAGAACAAGTCTTACAAGAAGCAGCGGAGGGAACTGGGGTTGTTTAGTCTGGAGAAGAGGAGGCTGAGGGGAGACCTTTTTGCTCCCCTGAAAGGCGGTTGTAGTGAGGCAGGTGTCGGTCTCTTCTCCCAGAAAACTAGTGATAGGATGAGAGGCAATGGCCTCAACTTGCATCAGGGGAAGTTTAGATTGGATATCAGGAAAAATGTCTTTACTGAAAGAGTGGTCAGGCATTGGAACAGGCTGCCCAGGGAAGCGGTGGAGTCACCATCCCTGGAGGTGTTCAAAAAACGTGTAGACGTGGCACTTCGGGACATGGTTTAGTAGGCGTGGTAGTGTTGGGGTGACGGTTGGACTTCATGAACTTAAGAGGTCTTTTCCAACCTTAATGATTCTATGATCTGTCATAACTCCAAGATCACACTGAATTTGGTCTTCAAGGTGATTAACAACACTACAAGTGAAGGTAGAATTGGCTTTGCTCCCTAATCCACCTATCTGCTATATGCACTGTTGTACCTTTACATACCTCGAATTTAGCATGACATTTTATAGCCCCATCACTGCACCTTTATGCCATTTTTGACCTCTTTTGCCCTTACTACTCTGAATACCCTCATATCTACACCCCAGCACACCCACACACACCCACACCCCCCACTACTGACCAGGATTGCTCTTATTGCAAATCCTCATTTGCTACAGGAGACGACCATGCAGAGAGATCTGCCACCATCCAGCTGACACGTACCAGCCGTGTGACGCTGGTAATGCAACTCAATATTGAACAACCTGCTCAAAGCCAGAAAGTGACTGGGGCTCTGTGCTTTGTGAACCCCTGGCTAACACCCGAGGCAGCAGTTTCACTGACTACAGATTTAGCCACAGGACCAGGACCATTCTGCCCATTTGTTTCATAATGGCAGCCTACCAGCATAAATACACGACAGCTGCACTAGCGATATTTCATACACAGCAGCAGCTTGCCTCCACACCAGTTATGATTCTCCTCAAGCCTCAAAAAACTCCACAGTTCTATAGCTCTACAGATTAAACTTGAAATCATCTTTAAGTACAACTTACCTAACTCAATTTGTGTCAGACAACTAGCAAAGTGTTTCCAGGTACCAAGCAAAGTCACATGGGCACTAAGTACAGTGAATACAATGCAACAGCTTTAGGTGACAAACCCCATTGTACCAGCTATCCGTCAGGCCTCCACAGTACTTGGAGGACACAGGCAGTATAAACCTCTTGCTGCACTCACATCTCACGACATCATGGACGAAAGAGGTCTCAAGCGCACAAGTTATTTAACACAATTACAAAGCAGATCTTCCTTGCTCTGCTCAACTTCTGCAGTCCAGCATCTTGAAGATGAGTTCCAAACAGACAGCATGACGGCATCAACACAGCCTCCAAGTTCGGTTTGGTACAGTGCCGCTCTCTCAGTCAGCCTTCACCAAGTTCGCCCATGATGGAAGTTCAGGAAACACTGACAACATTCCAGTCTTCTGCCCAAGCCTTGCATTCCATCCCCCCAAACACAAGATCAGAGTGACCACACTCCCTCCCCACTACAGTTACTTTCGTCAGCTAATAGGAGCATGTCCACACAGCTGGAAACTGAAGAGGTGGAATGACTAGCCCAGAGATATATGAACAGATGAGAGGAAAGCTATACAAAGGGCAGCATGCAAAAGAAAGTTGCTTAAAGCTTAGCAAGAAGAATGGCTCTTTAAGATGACAATGGCATTCCCTGAAGTGGCTGCAATGAAAACAAGCCTGCTTTGTTTTGATCCTCATTTGTGTTTTGGTACAAGTTTCACAGATACATCTTGCAACTATTTCAAGGTTACACTGCCATTAGAATGGGGTTTTTAGTGGTACCGTTCAGACTCGGTATGACCTTCCACACGTTTTTAAACAACGAATAGTTTTCAGATCAGCTTTGAAAATGAAAGAGCCTAGTGTCTGTAAATGGTTAAGAACTGCAGGGAACAGGGCTCAAATTAATTCGAGACTGACATTCAGTGACTCATGGCTGCTGGAATCAGAAGTCCCCAGAATATGAAAGCCACCACAGGAGATGGGTTTGTCTGCTTGCTGTACCTAAGCGACATGACTCAGAAAGCTTCCCAGCATTGCTCAATCAGCTCTCAATGACTCATTCTGCTCCTCTCCGCAGTCAGCCTTTTCTAGGAAGCTTGCCCTACACGTTTTTGAGTTTCCTCAGGCTAATAGCTCACTGCGAGACACAGCTCAAAAGCAAAGCCCATTATTTCTTTAACTGTTTATCACTAAGTGCATGGAAATCAAGATGACTCTAGCTGAAACCTTTGGGTTAATGGTCCATCAACTGCATTTGCAGAGCTTTGCAGCTCCACTCCTTCTGTTTCACTAGCTTGAACATATGGCGACCCACTCCACACTGCTAGCTACAGCCTTGTTTTCTAGTTATAGTACGGATGGATTTATTCTAGTTAAGGCACAGAGAAGGTCCACATGAGTGTTGAATTCGCACCAGCTGGTGACTAATCACCTTAATTTAGGAACAACAGTCCTCTCTCAACACACTCTGCATTCTTCAAGCAGCTAGCTACTGGGGTAGGAGTCACATCTCACATCTGAATGCTGCTCCTACAAATACCTAAGGCCAGTACGCTTCCTACTCTGCTGCCAAGTATTTGCATTGCCATACACTTCAATTTCAACCCATAAATAGACAGGAAAAGGATCATGAAGAGCATCATAAACAAACCACATACTTATACATGCTTATAAACCCACTAGGAGTTAAGGCTACATGGAAATGCCTTTCCAGAATGCCCTTTCACTCAAATGAAGATTAGAGCATTAAGATACACTTTTATAGGAACTATGGCAAAGTTTCAACATTAAGACAGCCAGCTACAAAAAAAGAGCATGTATAAAACCAAAATGCTGAGATGCAGATTTGAATGCATTTCAGCAGTTACATAACTGAACAGCAGCAGGATTAGCTGGACCTACAGTGACCGACATGGTAACGTGCACCTTCTTCAAAGAGTCAAGCATCCTCATCTCAAATCAAGTCACTGCTCATGCTGTGCAGGTGATGCACATCAGGGAGCATCCCTCTCTCAAACCATCATGACATATTACACAAAGCCCCAGAGGCCAGTCTGCAGCAGGTTATCTGCAGACCATAACCAAGGGAGTCCAGAGAAAGACAAATACACAATAAAGCATAGTATCTCAAAACCTGCTTTTGTCCGTGATTCTATGATAGATAGAAAATGCTCTATTTGTTAGGTCTGACCTAAAGACAGGTGGTTCTCCAAATGCCATCAGACTTTGCCCTTTCAGGCCTACATTGTGCCACACGCTTGGAATGTGAGGGCGCAGTCAGGAGCACAGGCTCACGCCGCAGTATCCTGCTGTGGGGCTGTCAGCAGCTTCACATATTCTGAGATGCAACAAGTGGCTGAATTGAGAGCTACCTAGTGAGATGATGCACTAAACCTGCACTTAGCAAGAGGAGATCCAGCAGCTCCCTCCTGTAGCACGCAAGAGCCGAGCCTTTCACTTCCATTGCCTGTTCATGGATTCTGACCCAGAATCCATGCGGAAAATGAACAACATACAACAAGCAGCCTTCTTAGAGTAAACGAGGCAGACATAAGGAAGGGACTAACAAGCATAATTTGTTCTCTCTGTGATGATTTGTTTGTGTTTGCAGCAACTCTTCCCGAAACACCACAGCAAACACTACCAATTCTCCAGCCTTAGTCCAATGCTTTAGCCTCCCAGTCTCTCCACCTGAGAAGCCACAGCAACACACCAGCAACAAAACATCACTTTAGTACCCCAACCATCTGTTCATTAGGGTATGAAAGACAAAGCTGAATTCTAGCCTAAACCCCAGATATACAGACATTCAAACAAGTGATTTTGTCCAATACATTTGTCCCATAACCTGAAGTCTTCCAGGTGACACCACACAGACCATTAATCCTTCCCTGCAGCAGCAGGAACCGTGCTAGCTTCATCCCACATTACACACTTCAGAACACAGCTGTTTGCCTTTTATAACTATATTTGCACAAATGAGAACAAAAAAACCCAAACAGTGAATTGTTAGTCAGTTTTCTGCAGTGGTACGAGGCAACATGTCTGCAGTAATTGCAGCTTCACATCCAGGCAAGAGATGCTTGTTCCAGCCCTAAAAGAATGAGGTACTGTCTGAAGGAAACATGTCATTAGCAATGTGCCTAACGGTACTGGAGCCACCATAAACTTTGTGCATATATTGGTATTTTTGCCTCAGGAAAGAACAAATGCAGCTGTCTGCATCCTCCCATGCCAGTTCCTGCAAGATCAGTGCAGGCAGAAGCTGCTGAACTCTTGAGCCCAGCCTGGCCGCTCTCATGGCAGGTCTGCTCAGCAAACCCTCTATGTTGTCTCTCCAGAGGGGCAGTGGTAACATGGCAGCTCAAGAATCAATGCTCAGCAGCAGCCCGACAGCAGGGACAGGAGTTCTTATGCTGCCCCTGACAACATAACTACAGTTTCACATTACCACCCAAGCACCAACAGCCTCAGGGTTTGGCGAGCACTGGTAGCACCCCGACAGCGCTGAGTGCCTTTGTCCATTCATTTTAAAACGAACCTTTAGGATCAGCTGTATTTTACCAAGCCAGCTGTGCGGGTGCTATTCTCACGACGGAGATACCTCTCCAGGAAAGACTCTGAACACTCCAGGTGGTGAAAATAAGCATGCAAGATGGTCTGCCAGTTACCTTCGCCTCAGCCACGGACAGAGCAAGCCACCGAGGCTTGATCAGCAGAGCTGAGGGGACTCCTTGCTTATCTGCAAAGCCATTTTGGCCACAGCCCCACTGTGAGACAAGCTGTTAGCTTCAGAGCTTCCTGTGCCATCAAGTACAGGCTACGAATAAACACAAGATGATCAGTAGCCAGCCCAAGGCCCAGCTACTCTGGGCTTTGTCACTGCCATTCAGCAGCCAGAAGTTTCCCAGAGCACAGACATCACCCAGTTTGAATGAAAACAGCAGTACTCGTTTCTCTAATCAACACAACACATCTAGGAAACAGCAACCACAAGTCAGTTCATAAGCTGGTGTAAAGCAACCAACCCATTTAGTAGTCTATTAAAAGAAAGTTTGGGTTCTGACTTAACAGTAAGTAAGACTTCTGTGCATTAATGAGCTTATCTAACTAAGCAGTTCAAGGTACATTAGCTGCTAGAGTTTTCATCCAGCTCTCACCCAGAGGACAGAGAGTAAATCACCAACTGTAATGATTTCTGCATTCCAGAAATCACTATGATCTTGGACAAGTGACAACAGTCGAAGCAGGAGGGGGATTAGTCAGGCTGCTCTGGCAAACTGGAGTTATTTAGAAAATCAGTCCTTTCAGGCTAGCACTAGCCATTATCAAACCAAATGGATTAAGGTTTACGACGATGTCATCACCCCCCCAGCTAATTCGAGCATCTAAGCTTTGCTTTGAGGGCTGCATTAGCCACCTTCCAGGAGGCCAAGGGCTGCACTTGGTTTTAAACAAGAGTAGCTGCAATCACATCATCCTGGGGAAGACAGGCTGCATGATCTAATTAAGAGGCATACCGCGAGCTAAAGAGCTGCGGAGATAAACCCATCAGTTTCAGAGAAACCACTCCTATTTTAAAGCCAATCCCATAAATCACCATAACCAGTGGACAAGAAGAGAAGCACATGCATCACTTACCAGGCTCTCCTCCTATAGTCTAATTCTACATTTCACACTGCACACAGTCAGTCTAAAGACTAACAGGAGATAAATACTGACACAGGGAAACAAGAGAAGCTCCCTTACTCTGTAAAACACCACAGAACAGCGTTTAACACACCTCTCTACGTTATTTTGAGTGCAACCTCATCTAAACAGCCCCAATGTCTTCTTCCACTTCTACCAGTTCTTCCAAGGCAGTTTTAAAGTCAGTTTGAAGCAACTTCTACTTGTTTTTCACTCGAGCTACAAACTTGAACAGTGACTTGCATTCTATTCATCGTCTAACAGAAACACTGACTGCAGTTTGAGCAAGAGCTTGTATTCTGCAGACCAGTAATGGCCTAGGTGTCCTGACTTGCCAGTGTTTCTCTTTCTACTATTTCTGTGGAGCAGATAACTGTATTTCACATTCTGTGCTCCAGTTTGCAAGGTTTTAGCTGAGCTGCCAACCTCCTGCTGAGATCAAAATAATAAATGGCTTGCTAGTAACTTTTGACTCTGTAGGTCATTCACTACAGGAAAGAAGCTGAACGTGCCATACAGAACAACTATAATTTGGCACCCTAGGCTGTACTTCTATCCATCCTCCAGTTAACCCTAAGAAAAGCCTTTAAGTACTCAAATGGTCTTCATTAGTATAAGCTTAGAAAACCAGTGCAAGATGTGCTGCAAATGACAATCTTGGCTTTACTACTTCTTGATGCAGAGATGAGACAAGAAAAGTTTAACAAGGGTTACAGGAGGTTTCTTTACAAAGCCCATTTTGTTTAGTGACTGTTCCCATTCCATCAAAAAAAGGGGATACTATCAAACCCACGTGCATTTCCAGTCATCTGTGCTTCAAAGAACTCAAGATGTAACCCTTCACTGCCTCAAGACTCAGCTCTTCAAAAGCCACAATTGTGCACTCTCAGCAAGAGGAAGAAGCCAGCCATAACACCCTTCAAGGATATCTCAAATGCACTCCCTGGAAGCAGACATGGCCAGTTGCAGACCAAAAAACGACAAGTACCTTTGTCACTAGATGTCAGTAACATGGCACTTCCCACAGAAGAGAAATGATGCCTCCCTTCTGACAGGGAAAATATGGAAGCAGGCAGTTTGGCAGCATCTCATCAGATTAAAGGCTGTCCCTGCAAGCAAAACTCACAGGGACAAGTACAGCTTTTACTATAGCAAAAAATGGTAGCTACAGCTCCAATAGCATTCAAGCTAACTCTGCCCACCAGGACACCACATGAGCCCATATGCAGTTAGAAACCTGTAATACCTAGACTTCCGAGCCGCAGAAGCCATCTGGACTCACCTATTCGGGAAAGTTCCAGGCTCAGATTTTGGCAGCCTGAGGCTAAAACTTGATAGCAGCTTTGTCATACTAAAGCAAGCAGAAAACAGATCGTGGAATCACACAGCTTATGGGAAGAAGACTAGATCAAAAGTGAGCCATTTCCTAGCGGGGAGAGAGGTCAGCTGCAGTGGGCAATAAACACAGGCTGTGTTTCCTGCAGCTTTACTGAATCCAAAAGCCTAGCCCAGGGAAGAATGGAAGTGGAAAGGCATGTAGAAGAGCCACTGGATAAGAGCCCATTTTAAGCCTCAGAACAAGCACAGTTCAGCATCAGCAGCGCTACGTTCTGCCTCAGCAGCTTTTCCAGGGAGGAAGCTAGAGGGTGCAAGCCATGACCTAACTAACTCACGTTTGTACGGGTAGTACAGGCAAATCATTTTAGGGGAAGTTCCTGCCCGGTCCAACTAGCAGACCTTTGCCCGGGCTGACCCGGCACACGGGTGCAGGCCTTCCCCCGGCGTCCTGTGCCCCACGGAGCTCGGCTCTCTCCCCACCCTCAGCCAGTTCAGCACCACAGGGCTGCCACCCCAGGTACTCCAGACATACAGCTAATTAACAAAAGCAATTAATAAACCCCCTCTCAACCCCAAGCAACGCCCGAGCGGGTGAGCCAGCCTCGACGGGGTTGGGGTCCCCCGCGCTCCCTCACCGGGGGCTGAAGAACACCCTCCCCGGGGGAGCCCCACTCCCCTCCCGCAGCCCAGCTCCGGAGGGCGGCCCCGCGCCCCTCCTCAAGGGCAGCCAGAGGGGGGGGGACCCGGCCCCGCAAGACGGACCCCCGCAAGCCTCCCGCGCCGCGCCCCGAGGGCTAGGCCCACGGACCCCCACCCCGGCGAGCGCCGAGGCGACAGCCGCCACCCGCGGCAGCTCGGCCTCCGCCCGGGCGCAGCCGCGGAGCGAGTCTCGCCGCAGGAAGCCGCCCCAGAGAAGGGAAGCGGGCCACGCACCCCGCCGGGGTGCGGGAGAACGGCGCCGGGCACCTCACCTGCCGCCGCCCGCCGCCACTCACTGCCCA
>Ga0065711_1030707_pt1 | contig 31667 bp, 13 predicted proteins | sample Hoacrofraction12_FD_59098 | JGI IMG/M metagenome (GOLD analysis project Ga0065711, IMG submission 59098) | Hoatzin crop microbial communities from Cojedes, Venezuela - Epithelial fraction 12 v2 (version 2) | ecosystem: Host-associated > Birds > Digestive system > Esophagus > Crop | place... | reverse complement strand
GGGGTGTCCACTTACACCTTATTCTCCTTTTATTGATGTAAATAAAATAACTTTTATCATTCAACTTTTGGCATATCTGCCTTCATTCTTACACCTCCTTGATGAATACTTTTTCCAGTTCCCCCTGGTCTCATGGGTAACTCATAATGTCTTTTTCTGGGTGATATTCGTGCACTGTCTCTGGAGCATTTCTACATCTTTTTCCCATTGCTCAAAATGCAAACTCTAGCTAGTTTAATGCTTTTAACTTGGTGTTCAAAACTGGTTCTACATCTGAGGGTTAGCAAGTACCTTTGTCCCTCAGGACTTCTAACTACAACAGAATTTGCATGGAGGTATAGAACATTGTTCTAAAACTGCCTGAAGATTGATTCTTTTGCAATAATTCCCCAGCTGGTCTTCACCTAAATATTCATCTTTTTTTATAAAAAAAAAAAGTAATTCTTGTTTTTTTAATGAATATTTCATATTATTATTTTACAACACTGCCTACAATGCATACTTTTTCACCCCTCTATTTCAGTCATGCTTACTTTGGGTTGTCTTCAACTTTGGTTCCATTTCTTGCAGCACTAGTTCTGCTTTTTGAATTTTGTTTATCCTGTTCTTCATTCTCCTGCAGTTTACATTCACCAAGAGAGAAGAACGCAGAGAATTAGAGAATAAATAGCAATAGAGAGCTAATTTATGAAATTTAAACAGAGTGAGCTGACTGTTGACAAATAAAAATTCAGCTGTTTCTGAACACACGTCCGTTACTATCCTGTCAAACCTGACAGCCACCTATTCCAACCTCTATGCAAGAGAAAACTGTGACCATCAGGTTTTTGGTAACGTCTGTCATCAATGTCTGGAGTATCTACTTTCTTCCTTCAGCTCCTGAATCCAACCACACCCCAGTCTGTGACTCTCCTGTGTTGGCCTAGAACTGGGCAACATCTGCTTTCCTTCCACATGAGGGACATGCAAAGCATTTGGAGGGAAATACGGCATTCCAATGCATCTACTGAGCACACAAGGAGTTTGTGAGTCCTGGCCTCCAGATATCAGTGTTTGTCTTAACAGCTTTCTTTTTATTATATGGAATAATTTGCCTTTAAAATGTGTTGGAAAATTATATTGGAGGTCAATTTGCTCCTTTTTTTTTTTTGTACCCAATTGCAAATCATTTATAACTGGTGGCAAACAAGGAAAGTTATTTTGTGTGTTGTCCTCTCATTGAGAATAATAGATTGTTTAGTTAGTTTTATGGAAGAAAAGAAAACTTCCAATAAGCTTGTCTGCTGTGCTTAGATTAATGCGTGTCAGACTGTTTTTCTTACTCATATAAATCCAATGGTTGTCCCGCAGAAATGAAGAAAACTTTTCATTGACCTTTCTTTATTCACTAGTTTTGATATTGACTCCTTCCTCTTTAATAAGGTGAGTCAACATGGCAGGGTTTTTCCTTTCTCATTTCTAATACATGTGATTTCTTACTTAGAAAAGAAACAACGTAACTTAGTATTGTTTCAATTATTACTAATTTCAAATTTGTGTCCAGATAATGTTTTAAATGCCATTTTAGCAACATGTGTAGAATTATTCTTACAATTTCGTATTCTTTGTTGTTCTAAGTAACTATAACCTAAGAAGCTGATATTCCTTATATATCATTTGACTGTGCTGTGTGCAAGCACATCAGTGCCTGTTTTCATTCTGACAGTGGTTGAAAGAGTTTGGTTCATTCTTTCCATGTGTTTAGACATGCTGATAAATATTTGCCAACAGTTATATTTATTGCACCAACTCAGGAACAAAGGAAAACTTTTCAAATAAAATTGCTGTGACTTCCATCCAGTACATATGAATGTCTTCTCTTCCACAGAAACATCCACTAACATATCATTGTCAACATCTCATCCTCCCTCAGCAGTCAAAATATGCTTTGAAAATAAGTGCCACCTACCCTTAACATACTCCAGTGTAACATGTAAATATACACACTCTTTTTTGTACTCCTTCCATGATGGGTGATTCCGAGTGAAATATAGGTAGATAGTTCTCTTTCTCTTGCAATTGCATAGCGTGGTGATGTGAAAACAAAACCAATTTTAGTATCAGGGGATATTCTTGTGCTTTTTTTTTTCCCTTATGTTTCTCCTGCTCTGAGTCTGCTGCTAGATTCTTCAGTTGCCATGGTGAGCAGGGGTGTAAGCAGTTCTTCCAGTCAGGGAAAAAAATAAAAAATCGTGAAATGAATGTTAATGTGAGGGGAAACTGGCAACACTCTATATTATAACCCAGTCTGGTTCATAAATAAAGAGCTTTCCACCTCTGGCTTTCATGGAACAACACATGAGAAAGTCATAAAATTAAAAGCCTGTCTTAAAATAAATTCCTCACATTTCTTTTTGTAATCCAGAAAGACCATACAGAAGAGGATACTCCAGTGATTCATTCTACTCTGGTTCTAGTACTGCAAGTTGTTACTGAATGAGATAGGTGAAAGACGGGGGCAACAATCTTTAGGAAACAGTGGCCTCTTTTGCAATCAAGTGCCTGGTCTTCTTTGTGCTTGCACAAAGTTGAGAAGCTCAGTCCACAGTGTTTTTCTTAGGGTAACACTAATTTGATGCATCAGTGTGTAATAAAACCTCATGAATAGTGTTAACTAGAAAACATGCAGAGTGTTACACACAGTTATACTTTTCAATTTCAAAATTTTTATTTATCAGCCTTTGAATTATGTCAGTTTACCATGAATGACATAAAGTTCTCTGTCTACACATAAAATACTGATTTCCATTCCCTGATATTCTTTCCATTCTGTCTTTCTCTACCTTGTCTTCATTTAGTTTTTCTTTTCTTATTATTTAGAACAAAGATGTGGAAGGAGAAAAGCATTAAAGAAAAATACTGATTTCTTTGAGGAAAGCATGATTTTGGGAACTTAAAACTTTTCACAGAACACCTCTTTTTTTCCCCTTTAGAAATCATTTCTCTAGGAATACAGTTTATTAACTTATCTAATGAAAGAGGTCAGTACTCCTTTTTATAGAAAAGCGAAAATATTGGAAAATTGTAATTTTATGCTGGTTAGCATCCTCTGTCTTTCTCTTTGACATGTTCCGCAGCACTTGGGTTTCTGACTGCAAGACATAGCAGCTGGGCTGGTAGCAGACCATGAGCCGACTCCTGGCAGCTGCCCATCCTGCTCAGACAGAGGAGCAAGAACTGGATCCTTGCTAATTTACTGCACTTTGCAGGTATGTTAAGCTGTTTTCCATTTTTGCTTTTCTTAAGATGTTTCATTGTGAGTTCTGATAATTTCGCAACCTCCCAGCTGTCTGGGTGTGCTCAGTAGTGGCCTCTGGGCAGCACGTGGCCGGAGCAGAGCTGGCCTAGCTGGGGCAGAAGAAGCGCCTCCCCCCAGCTTGACCTTATGGTTCAACTCAAGTTTTATTAAAACAGGTCCTACTGGGTCTACTATATTTGTTCTACAGAGTTACTACACGGTGCACAGTTTTGCATTGTGGTTGCCTTCCGTATGCAATACTCAAGTCACTGTGACTAGAAAGTAAATAATATTTTATGACGCTTTGAGTACCCGAAAAAAAGTAGATGCTGTTGACTTTTAGATAGTGAATGTGGTACGTGATTCATTACTAGCTACAAGGGTTATTGTGAGGTATAATTAACATCTATAAGGTATCTCAAAATCTTGTGCTATACAAATGTCAGGCATTACTGTTATTGACTTGGAGTCCCTCAAGAGCTGTAAGAAACTAGTCGCTCTCTTAGCTTTAATTTAGAGATGGTGATCCTGTAGATTACTGGTATTAAATCAATAGCTCATTGGCAGAACAGCAGTGTATTCTCTCCCAACATGTCACTTATGTGCTTAATAGCAGAAATGTACTCTCTTACTCTTGAGCTGGATAAAATTTTACTGTTATGGAAGTTTGTGGAAAGAGAATTATAATAATGTATTTTTTTAATTTTAATTGGAAACTCCAAGTCTTCGCTTAACACCTGATGATAATTGAACAAATAAGAAAGGATTTTTTCACTGGTGGCAGGTTTTGAAAATATTTAGTAACTTAAATCTGTAACAGAGGGGGGAAAAGCTATTTACATTATGCTTAAAATGGAAATTGCTTTATATTTAGAGTAAAATCTGGTGTCCCTAATTTTTAAATTTTCTGAAGATGGAAAACTTTGGCTAGAAATAACTACTTTTACCTGCTTAGTTTTAAGCTTCCTGTAAGCTAAAAGTATGAAGATAATTCTTCAAGGAAATAAAATAAATTACTTCTCCTTTTGTGTGTTTATGTGTGAGATTAAGAGATGATAAAGCACAAGAGTTCCTAGCCAAATCTAACCTAGGATTTATACAGTCTTAAACAGACAAAAGAAGTTTCAATTCTTCCTGCCAGGGGCAGGGAAATGAGCCACAGAAGGCCATGAAGGCACCTTCTGCATGCAAAAGTTTCTTTAAATCTGAGGACGAGACATAACGATTGCTCACTGTACTTCTCTCTATAAATCTTGTTATAACTGAATATTGTAGGAATAATGCTCTAGGCAAGGTCTAGATGGTCTGAAAATAAAAATTTTACTCTTTTCTAAGTTTTAAAATACCTTTCCTAGTAATTTCTTTCATATGCTTAGAGATAGGAAACAATTTCACTTGATGGATGTATCCTATCAAAGCTGCACTGAACCATTCAGCTGCTAAACACTAAGAATATTCCAGGTTATATTTAATAATGATTACACCCTGGAGGCTTTAAAATAAAGACTTTTAAAAAATCAAGCCAAACAAACTCTTACTAATTGGAATAATATCTACATCTAAAAACATCCTGATTTCTTTCACCCATAAACTATAAGCTATACAAACAAAGTAAGTTCGCTTCATATGTACCGTGTCATTACAATTTCTTTTCTGCTTGGGAAAAAAGTCTAAGGAATCATAACCTTCCAGTAAAGCTCAGTGAGTGTTGCCCGAAGAAATTATTCTTCTTGCCCTTTTCATTTAAACAGAAACTCTTAGGGATGCTACAGAAGGTATGCAAGTTCGCTTCAGAAAGCAACAGGTTAAAGTTAATCCAGGTGTTTCAGATAATTCTCTTGTATTCTTTTCATCAGAGCAATTGGTACTAGCATTATGCAGAAAAGATGACTAATAGTAGTATATTCATTGTAGAGAACAGCAAATGTTGAAGTCAAATTATGTGGCTCCAGGCACTTTTAGAGACAGAATAAACAGTGATTCACTGTGTCACAATCTCCATGACCCCCCTTTCTTTCATTTATACAGCTACCCATGATCTATGGGTGCCTGAAACAGCAAAAATGAGTACACAAATACAAGTCTGCATGAAATAGTAAAATAAAAATGTGGTAAGGAATGGATATATCAAGTATTCCTATGGTCATGAATAGGGCTGGATGCAGTTCAGGTACAGATATGAAGCCCCTCTAGCTGTCTGCTTTCCTCTCTGTCTTTGACATTCTGGGCTATGCTAACGTGGGGGTAGATAGCACAGCCAGCACCCCTATAAATCCATCTCTTTTTCATGAAAAAGAAACCATGATTAAAGAGGAGAAAACATTGTTATAGTAGGCTTTATGGACTGAGAGCCAGAATTTAGGTAAAGAGGAAGAGGAAATGAAGCATTAACCATATTAGAGGAAGGTGGAGTTAGGGAGGTCTTAACTTGAACATACAGCAGTCCATGAGACCAGGCAAAATGCTGGTAGAGCCAGATCTCTATCGTCTTTGAAAGGTTATGTCAGCTGGGTGAGCTTCTTGATGACTGGAAAAGGACAAACATCACCTCTATCTGCAAGAAAGCAGATCCAGAGAATTACAGGCAAGTCAGCCTTACATCACTCCTGCTGCGTGTTGTGCAGTAAATCCTCCACAAAGCCATTTCCAGGCCAAAAAAACCCCAGAAGATAACTGGGAACAACTAGCAAGAATGAATCAAAAAGTTTTGCAGAAAAGGACCTGAGCTTCTAGGTGGGCAAGAAGTAGGTGATCCATCAGCAAAGCAAGCTGCCTACATACTGAACTGTATTAGCAAGAGTACAGTCAGGAGGCAGTAGGTAGTGATTGCTTTCTCTTTTGGCACTTGTGAGACTGTATCTATTATGCTGGTTTGGTCTCCTCAGCACAAGACATTGGCATGTCCGTTTCCATCCTTGCAGATATTCAAAAGCTGTCTGGACATGGTCCTGGGCAACTGGTTCTAGATGGCCCTGACTGAACTGAGGAGATGGACCAGATGGCCTCCAGAGGTCCTTTCCAACCTCAACCATTCCGTGATTCTGTGACATACAGGAGTGTGTCCAATAAAGGGCTGCTGAGGTGATTAGGAAGCTGGACCACCTGACAGCTGGGGAGAAGCTGAGAGGACTGCTTTTGTTCAGCCTAGAGAAGAGAAAGCTAAGATGAGATCATATCAATGGGTCAATCTACTTAGCTGTAGAGTACACAAAAACAGAAACAGACACTTTTGGAGGTGCACAGCAATAAGATGAAAGGTAACGGACACAAGCTGCAATGCAATAAATTCCTCTTAGATACAAGAAAAAAAAATCACCACTAAGTTTCTCAAAGAATTTTTGGAATCTCCAGCCTTGGAGATATTCCAAACTTGAAGGAACAAGACCCCCAACAAGGCCCTGAGACCAGATGATCCCCTCCTTACCTAACTTTTTCTGTGATTCTGTGAAACTACGATTCAGTGAGCAGAGCGGTTAAGAATGAAGGCATTGCCATTCTTACTCATCAAAACACCCTGTCGTGTGATCAAACTGAGTTATTGCTTAACTCTTACTGACTGAGTTCAGGAGAAAGCAATGCTCCCTCCCAAGACACATTCTCATGAACACCTGTGATGTACTCATAACATAAGTCCGTACTACAGGTTGAATATATTTTTTAAAAGTGCATAGATTATATATGTTTCTGCACAGACAGGGATATCAGTGGAGCATAAATGAATGCTGTGGCAATACATGTGAGTTTGCGCTACAGGTACCCATTTGATTTCTGGTAGCATGAGAGCTGTATTGGCACAGTGCTCTGAATGGTCTAGTTACCACTGCTGAGAAGCTACATATATATTAAGCCAAGCGAAGCATGAACTTCACTAGCATATGCTGCTTGTGGTATCAGAGACGGCTTGAATATATTTGCTTGCTTTCTTCCATGTGTGTTTACCCTTGGCAGCCCTGAACTACTTTACACTCAGTGGATTTGAAAGCTCCATTGAAATTCTCCCGATCTCACCTAGAAATACTGAATCCATTGGCATTGTCAGAAGATGACTTTAGGTTAGGCCTCATGTAAAATGCAAGAGAAAAGATTCCAGCATACTCTTCTTCAGTTTCCCCTTTGCCCAGGGTAGAAATAGCTCTGTAAAAGACTCCAGTTACATAATTTATGTGCCTGTTCTCATGGAGTGGCTCATTTAAGTGATTATCCTTACATGATGGGACACAATATTCTGAAGCAAGGCATTTCTTTTTCTTTTTTTTTTAAGCCGTTCCAAAATATATAATTAAATATCCAGAGATCCACAAAAAGACAGTGAGTGACCATTCTGTGGTAACTGAGATACCTATCTCTTATATTAAGGAGTAAAGTTCAAATCTCTTTTCTTGGCTGTGTGTTGTATAGCAACGAGTTAATCTAACTCTAGGAAAGGATTCATGGGGTTAGGAATAGTAATACATATTTTTCCAACAAGAATTACAAAACTGTGTGAGTTTAGAGGGAGAGGGAGCCTCTAACAAGGAAACTTAGGCAGCTTGCAGTTCTGGTAGCTGACTTCTATGAATCTCACCATTCAGTACCTAATTCTTATGGTGTGCTGTGGGAGACTACCTACCTAAAATGGATTTTGAGTTGCACCAGATAGGTTCTGACGTATGGAGCTTTAGTATCTCATGTGGATTCCATTCAAAAAAGTTCATTGTTGTTACGCCTTACTCACATTTAACATGCATTAATTTGCTCATTGAATTCATATTTCAACATAGTATTCACTTCTTTGCTAGAAAAAAGCGTAAGAAAGACCTGCATAATGGCGTAGAGGAGGTGTAAGTGGTACTTTGAAAAAAAATCTGCTTTTAGAGGCTTTTGGTATGCCTCCTCATGAGGTATCTAAGACAGAAAAAGTTTTGGATGACAAAGAATCTTAGGTCATCCATTTTTATTTCTTCTCATTTAGAGATGAGCTGTAACTGAAACTGTATGAAAATTTCGTAACTTGGACCAGTCTCTGTGTTCACAGCTTAAGTAGGGATAATTCACGTGTCAAATCAGTTTATGCTCTCGGCAGGCAAGATCAACAGTAATCAGCAAAAACCAGAAGAGTTAGTTTCTGTCCTAGCTTAAGATGGATTCTGTAAGTTTGATTTTATCACCAAAGAATATCCTAGAGGTACTTAAATGTCAGTTACTACTTATTTGACATTGGAGGAGAGGTTTTCACTAGGCAGTGGCCAAAAGCTTTAGAAAGAACTGATATCTTAGGAGCCTCCATTTTTTCGAATATAGTTTGGGATAACTAAGATGGCCTAGTTTTCCAAAACTGGAAATATTGTGTTTTGGTGGCCCATCTTCTGAAAATGTTAAGATTCCAAGTGCAATACCCAAAAGTGAAGCATGAAAAATCAATACTATTTCTGTCACAAGATATTACAAATGTCAAGAGTTCAGTTTTTAATGTATATAAAAGATGACACTTTTAACAGTACATTGCCCTCTAGCACTGTGTTGTATATTGATTTAGATTTTCTAAGAGGCCTAGATATTCCCAGGAGGTGTCTGTTCCAAGTATTAATCCATCCTGACCTGACCTATCTTACGAGATCTGATCGGATCCTAGTATAAGATGGTACATGTAAAGACAGATTTTATTTAAAATATTAAAATAAAAAATTTTGTCAGTGTGGTTCTGCCATGTAAAGAAAATTATAGAATAGATTAAAGAAAGTATAAAATAAAAATGAAGATCAAATGACTAAAGATCAAAATAAAAGAGGTGGGGGTTTTTTTTAGATAAAACCGAAATAAGATTCCTCCAGTCATCCGAAATTTAGCGAATTGTCTAGACTTCCAAAGAGAGCAATCAGAAAGGGTTTGGACAGTAGAAGGAAACTGAAAGATTTCTTATAAAATGGTGTCCAGAATAACTCATGACTAGAAGAGGGGTTTTGTGTGGCTTCTCTGAAGCTGTATAAAAATTCAACTTTATTAGGAATATTTATGTAATGAGGAATGCCAATAAATTTAAACTACAATATTTAGATTTATACATCGTAGGATTTATGGAAGTGCTATAAACAGACACGTTACTTAATCATTTAATACATACTGCTAGACAAGGAGAATTAGGTACCTTACTAATTTAGGTATTTTGTAAATGCCACTAGGCAGCCCTCCTAAGTTTAAGTACCTGAAAATTTCCATCAACTCTCTGGTGTTGAGAACATGTATTACAGAATATTTCCATTAATTAACTTTATCAAATTATTTGAACTGAAACTAGTCTGAATCTCAGAAATTGTCTCAGTACTTCTGACAAGACAAACAAGAGCTGGAAGAACTTTCAAAAAGTAACATCTCCATTTTAGAATAGAATGGAATAAAAGGGAATGGAATGGAATAGAATAGAACAGAATAGAATATTTTCTTATTGAAATTTCACGTAAGAAAGTGGGAATACCTAGTTTACTTTGAAATTACCATACAAAGTGTCCTCTGGCAAGAGACAATACATGAAAACCTCAAGCATAAAGAATCAGGCTGACAAGAAAGCTAGCTATGATCTCATTCTTAAAAAATCATTTTGTTCATTGAATGTTTGGTGTCAGGGGGTGGCGTGATACATTAAAAATCATGTATCTTATTAACTGTATAAATCCTTCCAAGACAATGAATTCAGCAGACTAAACAAATATAATAGCTGATTTTTGATCTTTTCCCCTCTACTTGGTAATCCATCAAAGTAGGAACGTCTTGAGGCATTCCCCCTCAACCATATATTGTGAGTAAATATTCCTAAAACTGAATCTTCAATTGGATAAGAGAAGCTTAAAGCAGCACATCAACTCTTTATACTTGACAAAGCACACACCATATCTCTCTGGAGAAGATTTTTGATTCTTAACCTTATCTTTCAGAATATAAGTGACGTAGGGGCTTAGACTTCCTAGCATCCCAGTGAAGAAGCAGATGAAAGCTTGACACATCTGGCTGTAAAATGTGTTGTCATTTTAGCTGGTTGGCAATTGCAGGATACATGACAATGTGCAACAGATGTTAAGAGTATTAATCACTATGTTTTACTTTCTGTGTGAAGTATTTAGGAGTTATTTGAATGATAAGGCTTGACAGCTGATTTAAGTTGTTTTCATTGTGCTGAAGTCAAAGAAACAACTTGGCCCAGCTGCTCCAAAGAGAAGAACAAATTGTTAGAGTTTGTGTGAAGTCTTGCTGTTCAGAAAAAAAAAAAAAAAGGCCTAGGAGCTACTTATAGGTCATTACATAAAGGCTGCTTGGATAATAACCAGGACTAAAATGTCTAAGACTCTGTCCATCAGGGATGGGCTTTCCTCTGAGGGGGATATTAAGCTTATCACCACTGCTGATTAGCAGCTAGTGACTTTTGAATTAAGAGAGATTTTCTTGGTGAAGATTAAAATGGAAGTCTCAAGCCTGCGGAGAAGAGGTGTCTTGTTGAAAATGTCAAGCCTAGAAGACTTTAAGGATTCAGGAAATTAGCTATTTCTCCTGGGGTTTGAAACTACATTTTGGATTCCTACTAGAGATAGGAAAAAACTCTTCCCACCAAGCCATCTTCACAAATCGTAATATTAGAGAGATTAATTATTCTTCAGCTCCTACTGAAATTATTCATTGTACTGTTTTGATTAGTATTATTCTTCTTTTGCTGTGTTACTATTACATATTTTAGAAATATTCTTTTCCACAAAAAGTGCAATTGAAGACGTAGGATTTTCAAAACCACTAACGTTATTTTGGCATGTGTTATGCTATTACATACAAATGGCAATTACAATGCTTTGAAAATCCCCTCTGCAGCCTATCACCCCAAGAAACAAGGCCACTGGTCCCTTTCAAAAGCAATTTATACTGAAAAGCATTCTTCTGTGAGAGCTGGACTATCTTACCAGAGGGTTAGAGTTAAATCATTGCAAGTCCCTTCCGAATTCTCATTTCCCAGTGAAATATTCTAAGTTTGGGGACATGAAATTGAACCTATCATCTTGCCTCAGCCACTCCTCTTTTTCATGTGAATATCAATTGGATGCGCGCTTTCTGAAAATAGCTTTCATATTAGGCGCTCTGGAAATATAGGCAGGTTAATATCTGTGTTTTGAACCACGCTGCAATATGGGATTGCAGTGGAGCCTGAGCAGTTACGTGATGACAGAGCAGAGGAAGTTCTGTACCTTCCCATCAAAAGAAATATTGGTGCTAAGGGGACTCTACCAGCAGAAACGTGGGTACAGATGACTATTCAGTGTGAAGTCACTACTTCCCTGCCCTTGGGTTGAACGACGGATAGCACATTGCTAACAAGTGCGGTTCTAGCCTTCCAGACACCTCAGGACATGCTTATTTATACACTAAGAAAAAAGTGAAAGTCTATCAGTAAGATAAGCATCTGCATGAGTCTTTTCAGGTCTCCTAGCTTTAATTTGCCTGCAAATACATTTTTATGAATGGTTAAATAATTGAAGAGAAAAAATCCATCTGTATGACTCAGATCCCAGACTTCGGACTGATCGTTACAAGTGACATAGTTCAATGCTAGGCAGCTGCGTTGTTGCTTTTCTCATATCATCCTATGCTTCTAATTGACTTTAATTTAAATCAACTTTTGACAGAAAAACAAAATGGATTTTAACTTATGAAAGAGAAAAATTGTGGGAGTTTTTCAAGAACTTTTAAAGCTTGCATCTTATCACTACTTTTTTAGAAAAAAAAGAGGAATTTAGTATTTTGCTGGCATTTTGTTTGACATATTGATTGAACAGGAATAAGATGATCGAAAAATTTCAGCTGAATATTGAGAAAAAAAGTGCCATGAAATATTGTGACTAAATATCATTTTACTTTCTGTCTGTCACATCCTGTCAGCCTGTCTTATTCTTCCTCTGTTTTGCAAGCCTAGTTTCTACATATGCTAAACAGGATAATGTATACTGTCTAAAGAGACAGTGCTGGGAAATCTTGTGGAATTTGCTGGTGAAAAGTAACACTGCAGAAGCAAAAGGAACCTGGACCTGAAAACCTGTAGTTATTGCTACATCACTTAAAGACAGTTTTTTTGCCATTGTATACTATAAAAGTTTCACAAATATTTTAATACTAATACTGAAATTAAATTGGAAAATGAAACTAAGACTCATAATTTACTGAGGCATTCTGGAAATTTTACTCCAAACAAAATAATTGGTCTGACTCATCATGACAACTTATTTGGATCTGAAGGAGTAATCTGTTTGCTCACAGAAATCTTTGCTTCACCTCCTCCCAAGATAAGGGAAAAAATATGTCAGGCCATCTACAATCTTGATATTTTTAAGATATTAAAACCTGAGTGTTAAATGTAGTCCAGTTAATCAGAATGACTGCAAGCCAGACATCTTACATATTGAGAAAATAAACTCCTCGGAATTAAGAATTTGTGTTTTGTACAGTAAGACCATTTTAAATGAATGAAAATGCATGAAACTTCACTTTAATTTCATTTTACAAATTTAATTCTGTAGTGTATTCCCCTTCATATCTTTTAGTTAAGAGTTTCATGTTGACTATATTGATTTTCATACAGATTTTCACATATGAACATATTTCATACTTAATGGAAAAAAACAACAAGGCAATGCACACAATTAAAAACAACCTGCATTATACTGTGCAGTGGAGTTAAGGCCTTACTTATTACTGTTTTATTACTATCTTTGGCCACAAATTTCCTTTAAAATTGTACACATGACAAAACAAACACACAAAAATCCCCAAATCCTACAGATAGTACAAGGTGGACAGAACATATATTTTTCAGTTAGTGTTTTGTTTTTAAAGATGGAATTCTTCCCTCTTGCTTTATTGTGACTGACACCATTGTAGTGTTACCTCTGTCCTTCCATAATAAAATAATTCTAAGCAGTGAGGTTATGCTTTCCTTAGTTAAAACTTATTTGTACTCCAGCTGAACTTTTTCTGTATTAAAGACCACAGAAACAAACCTTCAATAAGTATGCCATGCTTTTATTACTAATATTGGCTAAAATAGGCTATATTGATGGTGCAAATGAATCCACAAAAATAATGAAGCTAAGATTAAAAGCAGTTTCATTTGGGGGTGTCAGTGTAGAACGTCTGCATCCATACGAGTCACTGAAGACTAACTTATAGTCAATGAGGAGAAATAAACACTGGCAAAGTGCAATTCAGACAAGTTGATGTAGATATCTACTTCAGGAAAAGATAAATTTTACTGTCAAAGTGCCTATTTCTCTGCAATGATTATGGATAGACTCAAAGATGACCAGCTCAGATATAAACATGTGCAAGGCAGCTGTCTGCATTTGATCAGAAGAATCATAACTCAGGAGTCAGCTTGAACAAATTTAAGTGTTATGTGTCTAGGCAAAAAACATCTAATTGTCTGTCTGCTTTGACAGAAAATCAGAAATCACAATGACTTTTTAATCATTTAAATTGGTTTAAATACCAGCTTCACTTCTGTATTTGGCATCATTTGATTTTCATGATGTTACTTTTGCTTTGATTTCTACGTGTGTGACTGAAAAAAAACCAAGGAATGTGCATGAATCTCTTTAACTTATGGAATACAAGAGTGAATGAAGATCTTAGGTATACCTTTATCTGTAATAATGGCTGTGTCTAATTACTACTCCAAGACATGAACTTTGCAATAATAAGTTTACTTAAGCATGTTAAGTATCAACTAAAAAATTTTAAACACCCTTAGGAAATTCATTAGAAATTACGTCAAATATAATTCTTAGCAACAGCTAAAGAAAATTACCTAGTCCCTTTCAACAAATATGCATCATCCACCAAATTCATGAGCAGATGTCTCAAACAGTTAAGCTTAACTAACAAAAACAAATATAGCCATGTCATTCATGACAGGATTCTGACTCCAACTCATTTTTCCCCCGTCATACTATAAATTGCTGGAACGCTTTTTTGGTTAAACTGTTTGTAAGATGTTGATTTACTGTGAAAAGCATTTTGCTAGTTTCTTGGTCTGTTTCTTTCCTTTTTCTTTTTTTGAAATGTATTTTCATTTTTGCTTCATAAAATCAATGCAGTATTCTCTGCTTAGGATTTTAGTCAGATTGAAAACTAGCTCTCACAAATGCCATAGATCTGAATAGTTAATTTCCCCTGCTACTCATTTGCCTTAAAAAATCATTCATTGGTAAAAACTGTGGAGATTTTTCACCTATGTAAAATTTTAACTTCAGAGAAAAAAACAGTAAAAATAGAAAGTTTTTGAACATGATTGAAGACATATTTGAAGGTATTATTAGAGGAGTTCCAGAAGTTAAATGAAACCAAAATGAGGGCTAATACTTGATAAGTAGAGATGCTGTACATTCTCAAAATTATTGGGTGTGCAGAAAAAGAGATAAATCAACCAGGCTAATGATCTCGTTAGATAAAATGTAAGGAAGTTGTAGGATGTTTGGGGCAATCGTGTTATAGAAGGGTTATGAATTTCAGTGGCTCGCTTTAAAAAAGTATATTCTGTGATAGAGTTGAGCATGATCAGAAAAAATCAATTAAAAAAAAGATATGTTATAAATCATAGAGCGATTATTTGTAGAGCTTAAATAATGAGGAAAGACAAGATTCTAAAAAGAAAAAAAAGGGGGGACCGATTCCACAGAAAGGGTAGAAATTTACCCTCTACTAGGATTGTGCAGACGTAAAGCCCTTCAGGGAAATGACCTTTCTTCCTTCCTTCCTTCTAAGTTTGTAAATTGTATGTCCATTCCACCCTTCAAGCAGTGCTCAGGAATTAAGAGTTCATAGAGGAAGTAACTGTTCTAAACGCACAGAAACTTATAAAGAAAGAATGCCCAGTTCTGAGCTCCCCAGTTCAAGAAAGATGAGGAGCTACTGGAGAGAGTCCAGTGGAGGGCTATGAGGATGATGAGGGGACTGGAGCATCTCTCCTACAAGGAGAGGCTGAGGGAGCTGGGCTTGTTTAGCCTGAAGAAGAGAAGTCTGAGAGGGAACCTTATAAATCTTTATAAATATCTGAAGGGTGGGTTTCAGGAGGATGGGGCCAAACTCTTTTCAGTAGTGCCCAGTGACAGGACAAGGGGCAATAGGCACAAAGTGAAGCATAGGAAGTTCCAGCTGAACATGACGAAGAACTTCTCCACTTTGAGGGTGATGGAGCACTGGAACAGGCTGCCCAGGGAGGTTGTGGAGTCTCCTTCTCTGGAGATATTCAAGACCCTCCTGGACGAGATCCTGTGCAGCCTGCTATAGGTGACTCTGCTTCGGCAGGGGGGTTGGACTAGATGACTCACAGAGGTCCCTTCCAACCCCTAACATTCTGTGACTCTGTGATTTTGTAATGCGCCTTTTTGTATGTTTTGGGTGAATAGTCACTGGAATTAAATTAAATAGGCTTTACAAAATAAACTCAGATGAGTTGGATGCTATTTAATATGGGTTTTATATATCTCCACATGTGTATTTTTAACTTTCCGAGTGTTAGCTAATTCTCTCCTCTCAAAATGCCTAGGTTCTGGTGATGGCTACAAGAAAAATCTCCAGTTTGGTTAGGAGAATGCAAATTAATTGAGAAAAATTGAGTACCATTTTCCTATGTCCTGCCAAGATGCCAATAAATATACCTGCTACCGGGTTATTACTTCTTCAGTCTTAGATTCCAGGTGATCAGAAGTACTTGTTCATCTACCCTAAGTTGCATGAAGTAATCAATTCTCTTTGTGTGTAAGCACAGCTGTAACAAGTTTTGGAATATTCTTGTCTTTATTTTCATCAACGCACATTTTGCAGTACGAGTCATATCTTCTTTTCATTGTTGGTGCTGGCCTTGAAGCTTTCATTATGTTTGTCCAAAGCAGTAAAGTTGTACAGGACAGTCAGGACCAAAGAAAATCCCAATAAATACTGTGGACACAAATTACCTGCTTGAACAAGGTATAAAATTAATATTTGTTTTAATTAGCAATATTAAATTGCTATTTAACGTAACTCAAATGCAAAATAATGCACCTTGGAAGTGAAAAAAAAAAATTCCAAATACTTCACAAGATTGAAAGCCTGAGTGCATCAAAATGAGAAACGTACCATGCTATCACTGCAGACAACTCAGTGCACATCTGTGGTCAAAAATCATCAAGATGGTAGCTTGTATAAGCAAAGAAACGATAAAGAAGGCAGTGAATATTATAATTCCTTGACACAAGTCAGTGCTGCAATTTCATCTGGAATACATTGTCCTGTACTAGTTTGATGAGTTCCAAAAGAAAAGCATCAAGAAAGCTGTTTGAGAAGGGTAAGAAGACTAGCAAAGTCGTCTCATCAACTTTTATATGGAGATAAGCTGCAAAACATTGAGCTCAATAGGCAACACGTTTGAAAAAAATGTGAAAGTTGCATATGTCAGGGCCCACAGACATAACCATTAACCTGATCCAGTCTGGTACAGCTGCCATAACTACTCTCCACCTGGGCTCAAGCTGAGGAGCCCAGGAGAAGCAGTGGGGAGCAACCATTTGTTTTCTATACTTGTTGGAAAGGAGGGAAAGAAAGGGGACAGTGTTCTGGGTTCAGCTCAGGAGATTAGTACAATGCCTGTTGGCACCAGGCAGCAAACACAATGACAGACACTGTACCTGAAGGAGGGAAGGGACTCACTTCAACGGATGGCATGCCAGCCAAACTGAAGTCAAGAAAACAGCAGCTGCCAGGTAGTCAATCTGCATCTCAGCAGCTGCTCCCCACATCACCATCCACATGTGCTGAGATCACAACTAATGTTTTTTTCCTGGGCACAGGTCTCCTGAAGAAAACTGGCCTTTGCAACACCCAAATATGGCAACAAACAACACGCTTGAGCGCTCCACTTGGTTGAGGACAGGGCACTATCAGATCCGCTTTTTGATAGCTGGAGAGCTGTCACCCATGGAGAGCAGAGTATGCTGAGGTATCTGGAGTGGTGGGATTCACTGGCATAGCTAACAGTGCTGGCCATAATGACTTCCAGAGAAGACTTGGCTAGTCAGAGGCAACAAATGTTCAGAAGGTGATGGCAACTCATTTCTCCTCTGGGATGGACTTAGAGGATGACCAGAGCTCCCTGCAGAGAATGACTGTGGAACATGGATGTTCTGCACCCATGACTGATAATCCTGTTTGCTGCCCCACATACCCCATCAGCCGGACACTGTCTCCGGGGTACCAGATCTCCCTTCTGGGTGACAGGTATTGTGTGCAAAGTGACATGTGAGCCCTGCATGCAGATGTAGCACAAACTGCTGATTAGAGCGTGTGGCCCGTGTGGGTAAAACTTGTCTGCCATGCATGGGCCAACAGACAGCATGTGAGTCCTGTGAGCTCACAGGGCCTGAGCCAGCTGGGACAAGGATACTCTGTTTTGGAAGACTATGAATGTAGTAGGAAGGATGGGTAGAGAACAAGCTTTCATATTCTTAGCACAGAATTAGTCAGTGAAACATGTGTATTGTGTAGTTAGTACTCATAGTCCGAGCAGAGATAATTATAGTAATAGGGCTAGTGAATTCTTGGAAGAAAAAAGTGGAGTGTATGAATCATTTCAAAGATGTTTTCCAAAACAGGTAAACTCTTACAGTGGCTCTTGGTTAAGAGAAGTGAAAAAAGGAGCTGTTAACACAGTGATTGCAACTACTCCTGACTGATACACGCTTTGCTCAGTAATTTATACTCCTTAAATTACAGTACTGCAAGGTGTTTTACTCAGAATGCTTACAGAACTTTTCGATGGTCCTTCTCACTCAAAAAGTCGCGCAAACTATCTGTATGCACACATAACGAAAGTGCCCTGTTATTCAAGCAGCAATGCTATTATAGTCTGTCTTCAGAAAGAGAAAGGGGGTGGGTGGGGGGAGTGGAGGATGTAGGACATGTTTGCATCAGCAAGAGGAAAAAAGGTGAATTTATACAGAAGCAGCGACAACAGACAGGACAGCTGGAGAATCCCTAAGAAAGTGTTAATGTATAATTAAGTCTGCATGAATAATAGCACACTATTTACTTGATTTGTTTTTCATGTCTGAAAGAGATGTTTTGAGCTGATCACGGGTTCCTGAAATGTTTATTGTTCATATTTATTTAATAAGCACTTTCCACATTTCATACCAGAAACTTTATATTGTCACAATATGTTTGTTCAGACAAGACACAGGATGTGGCTTTTCTTCCTGTGCTAGAAAGTCCTTCCAGCTAATGCTTCTCTGTATTTCCTATTTCATCATTCATTTTCCTGTGAATGTTTGTGCTGGAAACTAAGTTAGTAAAAAATCTCTAGGAAGGATGCACAAACTCATAGAAAGCAGTTATTTAAGATTTCCAGTTAATAACTGGGCTGATTTTGCAATATATGTTTACTCAGGTATAGAGGAATATTGGCAAAAGCAGGAAAGAAGGGGTGATAATAGGGGAGAAAATACACCAATAGGGTCCTGTGCAGTGAATTAATCAGTCTGCTTATTGGAAATATAAACCAAAATATAAGTTCTATAAAATAAACAAATTGCTTAAAAAAAAATATTTGGAAGTAAGCCAAAGAATCCAAAATCTTGTTCCAAATTTTTTCAGAAAGTTAAAAACCAATGGAATTCAGTTTTCTACCTTATATCCTTACAAGTTCTCCCACTTGAAGTGGTCTTTTACTTGCACTGCACTAATTATGTATTCTCAGATCTTCTTTTAAAACAAACATATTCTTTTCATTACATGTTACTAGGTTGGAAAATTGAGGGCCCTTCATGTGTGTTTGTTAAATTATATTTGAAACAAACTCTCGTTTCTGTTTTCCACAAGGAAACTCTCTCTCCAGGTAAGTATGAAAACACGATTCCTCAGCAGCAAAGCTGTTTCAGTAAGTTACTGTCACTGTGCTGTACTTTGCCTTGTATCGCACTCAGCTGCACCAGCTGGTTGTTGAACAAGACAATAAACGGCACTACTGAAATGAATTGGGTTACTGTCATCGTTCCACCAGTCCAGGTTGCAGGATAGCGGTTGCATTGGCCCGGAGTGACGGAGCAATGAACCAGGTTAGGGAACAGGAAAAAGCACCTGGAGGAAGAAATGCTGGGATAATAGTAAACAAGCATTGTCACCAGGGAAAGCCTTGCATGAAACCTTTTGGTTTTATTATCGTTATTTTCCAGGTGCACTGTGGTGTCCAGCACAGTAATTATGGAGATACTCCAGTGGCAGCTGTAGTCCCAAAAGTGTTGTTTTCATCCCACTTCTTACTCCTCAACTTTATCACTCACTTGTACTATTACATGATAATTACATAATAATAAAAATATTTTGGCATTTCATTGAACCAGCTGTATTTTTTTAATATATTTTAGTAATCTTCACTATTAATTTCCCCAGACCTAACTCATAACTTTTGTAGCCACACACTTTGTCCATGCTTGGAGAGCAAAAGACAAATGGATTTATAAAGAAAAAAATAAACCATCACAGGAAATCTATTTATGAAATTACTGTTCTTCTTACCTTTTTTACCTGTATTTTGCAGCTTTCTGAAAAATGTCTATCAGTTGTTCAAGCCTTGAGTCTGATACTCAGATGATATAAATCTGCAGATAAAATTACAATGGATGTATGCTAACAATGATTGCAAACAAGTGTAGGTCTTCATAATATGATAAGGACTTCAGCACTGTATTTCTGATTAATCTTTCTAAACACATGTATTTTTCTAGCAGAACAATAGATTAAAAAAGAAAGAGGCAGAAATGCAATTAGTTTATTTAAAGGAATGCAAAGCATAACAGGAAATTCAGGCTTTATACATGCAGAGGAATTAGCTTTTTGTAAATTAGTGCAGAAATTTTTAATTAATATCAAAGCTCATACTTTGCCTACCTTGCCAGTTTAGATTTAAAGGAAAGCTTTGAGAAGTATTTATCTGGGCAGATGTCTCACCAAGATATTTGTACAGAAATACATCCAAGAATTATGCAGTCCTTTCAAAATTAATGTTGTTTAGTTTGTTTTGTAATTAAGAACAAGATAATTGAAAATACAATTGTTTGAATTATTAATAAGGCCCAAAGTGTCTGTGTTATCCACTCTGAATAACTCTTCCATGTTTAGAATGAGAACAGAGAGACTACTTAGGAAATTCCTATGGCTCCACTGAGGGAAACAATCTTGTAACAGAATATCCGAGTCCATATCTACAACACCTTATTTCTCCTTTCAATTTTCTTACATTTGTGTATTAAAATAGTATTGTGTGTTTGCTTGTTGTAACATCAGAGAAACGACAGAACCACTTTTTGCTGAATACAGAAAACTTGCGTCCCTCCTTGGTGCACAACCATTGATTAATTTAGGAACTGAAGAACTGCTAAGTTAGGAACTACTGAGGAAGCTTAACTCCATAGAAGAAAATCTACTGTGAACCCTAGGATGGTTTTAAGTTCCATTGCTTTTCCTGCTGGCTAAAATTAAGTATGTTTGAACAATATATGCTTAGCATCTTCAGAAATATCTTCACAAGAAGATGCTCCTTCATCAGACCCTCGAAGCAGAAGATGGGCAAAATTTAGATCCTCTTCTGTGAAGATAACCTGGAACAATTACAAGTATCGAAGGGAAGGAAATTCCTAAATTCACCTTAGATCTGTGCCTCTTGCTTTTCAATGGCTCAAAAGTTTTGTGATTCATGGTATCAATAACTACAGGTAGGTGAGTGGCACAAGCTGTGACCTTTGCTCATAGTCAAGTGCAGATTACCTTTCCCGTCTCTTCCCCAGAAGAGGTGTCTGTATGACAAACCTATATTTTTCATTCTTCATAATGCAAAATTACTAATAGACACAGTTAATGTCTAAAAAATAACTTTTCATTAGGTTCTTGTTTTCATCGGTGCATCAGGAAAAAAAGTTGTGCGTGTACAATTTTGTACGTTAAACTAGGAGCAGCATTCTCAAATGCATCTGTGAAACTAAAAGCATTAATTTTCATATGCAAAATTATTTTGGCACTGGAGAGCTAAACTTACATGCTCTGAATCACCCTGAAAGAGCCTTTCTCTTTTTTTCTTGGCAAGTAGTAGAAAAGTCTTCACTGAGCTAAAATTAGCCACTCTAAAATAACTCCTGCTTCCCCCAGTAATGACCAGTGTATGTGCTTCTACTCTTACAGCACCTAATAACTGAGAAAGTTGCTTAGGAAATATGACAAAGCCTCTAAAATTGAACTTATGTAAAGTACATAGACTGGTTTTGTGCCTCAGTAGTATACCATAAACATTTCACTCATCCAGATACTTTCTAAATATCTAGATAACTTTTAACATTTGGTTAACTTTTTTAAAATGCCTACCTTAAAAAATATGCCATAATTTCTAGAGTACTTATTTATTCACCTGCAGCTTCATCATCTGAAGGGCAGATTAATTGCAAATAAGAAATGAAGTTTCTGCCAAAAGGATACCAGAATTTCTGAAATTTTCCAGTCTTCATTCCATTTAACATTTTTGGATGGGGTTGCTCCGTCAAGAACTTTAAGTTTTCCATATCATTGTATATGTAAAGCAAAATAAATTGTCCACTATTCTAGTCCTTTCTTTGTACCAGTCCTTAACATAGCTATATTGGGTTTGCTTTTAAAATACCTTAAGTCAGAAGTATGTTCGCTCTACTTGTAAACGTCAAACCTGAAGGCCAAAGCATTATTTAATTTGGTCTGCCCTGACACCTTTTGTGAGCACCACAAGTTTCACTGTTTTGAACCCCCAGTCTGTCCTGTTTATTCAAGCTAGTCACTGCAGAAAGTTCAGACTGAGAAAAAAGAGGACAGCTTTCACAGAAATTGATAAATAAGGAAGCCAGAAACATTTATTTCAATTAAAAAACAGGGAAAAAGTAAAACAATAGTTTCCTATTTCAAAAGAAAAACTTGTCTCCAGGTTTCAAGTAATGTCAGCATGAATTATGATTTCCCCACTGGTTATTTCTTAACTGTCTTTGCTTCCACAACGCTCCCACCCTTCCTGGTCCTGCATGTCTGTTAGCCACCGATTACATGTTCTTGTGATTTTAGCTTACATGCCCCGCACATCAGAGACTATGAAGAGTGGTCTTAAATCTCACTTTAGGTGCCAAATTAAACCAGCTCCCTCCTGAGGCTTGGTGGACAGAGAAGAGAGAAAGAGGTTCTTCTGCAGAGAAGAGGTCTAATTAAAATTTTTCCCTGCAAAGGAGCCTATCTCTCTGCACTGAGGAAGGACTTCGGAGAGATTAACTAGCTTACTTTAGTGAATTCCTCCTCTGTTAGTGGTAAATTAGGTATCTAACGTTAGTCACAGCAGTGACTCCTCCTCCATTTTGCATTTTCCTTTGTGTACTAAAAGGGATTCTGCTCTGTAATTCAGGCTTTCAGGGAATTCTCTCAGAAGTAATTACAAAAAAAGTAACAAACAGTAACAACATAGTGAAATTCCTTTTGTTTTTTTCTCAGAGAAATACTGGAAAGAAGATGAAGATGATTGCCCTTCTGAAGTGTTTCATCCCTTACTGTTTCACGCAGCCCATGTGCAGTAAAGCCAGCCAGCACCGTATGAAATGATGGTCTGTGAACTCTGAGGGCGAGTGGTCACCCCAGCAGCTCCCAGCGCATGGCCACTGGCCCCCGGCCAGCCGGGTTTGCGGCTTCCAGCAAATTCTAGCCATAGTGGTGGCACTTAGAGGCAGAGCACATCTGCCTAAACCCAGCAAGACTCTGGCTATGGTGGGTAACGTGATGGAAATGGCGTTGGATGTGGTGCTGTGGTGGGAAGGGAGTGTTCCACCACCTCAGCTGGCCATCAGGAGCTATCTCCAGAAGCAAAAAAAGAGCACAAGATTAAAGGAAGAGAAGAAAAATGAACTTCAACAGAATGTAAGAGTTAAATTTAAGACCCTGTGAAGCTAATTAGGAGACTAAAGTACCCGGTATAATTACATTTCCTTTCTCTGTCTTCCCCTCACAAGAAAAAAAGCATGAAAATAAAGCTCTGCTTTCCCAGCAATGTAAGGCAATGAAATTGTAATATATCACCAAATATAAAGTAATGTATTTTACTGGGTAATTATAAAAGCAATACTGTTCATTTACTCTAAGACTGAGAACGATCTGAAGGAGATTCCTTTTGCAGAAAATCTTTGTTTATTCACAAAGGCACGTATGTCACTTAGAAAGGGAGAGCAACCTGATTCGGAACAACAACAAATATTCAGTTCTTAGGAGCTAAATGAGGTAAGAACACAATATGCTGACCTATATAGTAGCCCATCAAGAGGTGAATTCAGTATTTTTATTATTTAAAACAGCACTTTGCAGGCATTAGCTAATTCTCCCAGCCTTCCCTGTTTATAAATAGAGATGCTGAGGAAGAGGGAATGAATGCTTTGCCAGAACCATGCCCCATCTCAGGAGTGGAAGCAGAATAAAATCTCCGGAGCTCTTTGCTTGCAGCCTGCTCTCAGCTCTCTGCATCTCTCGCAAGGCACATGGAACCGAAGCCAAAGCGTTTAGAGAATTGCTGGTGATGTCGCAGACAAAAGGAGACATTTGCCTTCGGGTCAGACACATTAAATTGATTGTGGGACGACTCCAAGAAGACCACAAGAGCTTGAGTCATCCTACAACTCGAGTCACATGTCTTCTTCACAGGAATACCCTGGAAGGCAGGGGAGGCAGAGAGAACCCCCCCCCTTCTCTCCCCCTCGCTGGCAGATGGCATTGCAGCCACTCGGCAGCAGGCTGGGTATTGCAGTGGGGCAGAAAAGGGTACGTCCCGGGTCAAAAAACAGGGAGTTTCCACGCATTGTTCATTCATGTCTGCTTTTCTAGTAAACAGCAGAATAAAGCTGGTATGAAAGGAAAGAGAAAAAGGTTTGAAATATGTACTTCCACCCTCGTTTACAGCTTTTTCTTCAGGAAGAATCTTTTGTAGGACACAAAGACCTGGCTGATTAATTAAAATTATCGCCTCTCTTCCTAGAGAATTAAAGTTAAGTTCGATAGGCAACAATTTAAAGCTAATTAGGAAGATTTCTTCCATAATCAGTGGAAAGATATGGCAGAAGATTACTTGCCATACAGGAGTGCCTGTCTTAGGCACCCATTTAAGGACGGAATAAGCTGTGCTCTGGATGTAGCTGTATCTTTTTATTAGCAAGAGAATGAAAGGATAAGCTTTGACTGGATGCTGAAGTCTCAATAGCTAAGGCTAGATGAGATCAAAGTCCAGAAAATTGTTTACGTTTTTGAGGGGAGAGATATATAAATTTCAACAGTAATTATTCAACCTATGGCCAAGATCTTTATCAAATATATATAATTACATATGTTTTCTTAGTTGGGGTATTTTTTCCTGTCAAAAGAAGAAACCCCCACATGTAGCAACCTCAGCGTAGAATCTGCTAGATCTCTCTCCCGCATTCATATAAAACTCACACTGCAGCCATGAGTACTTGAAATATAAAAATATTACCAAACCTTCATATGATCAGTCTGAAAAGAGTTTTCTAGGATGTTATATTTTCCAGGAAAGTGGAATAAAATTTGGGGTAATAAGCAGGGAATTCACTTCACAACACACATTATTTCTAAATTATTTTTTTCTCTTTTCCACATTCTTCGTACCACTGACGTGGGTGGAAAGAGGGCTACAAATACAAGTTAGTGTGAATTCTGGAATAGCAGCATCATATCAGTACATCACAAAGAAAACCCACATAATGTAGGCATTGTAACTTAAACTGATAAAAAATACTGTACAGTAACACGCTTAAACAGAAAATCAGACTATGACTTAGAGTGAGGTTGTATCTAAAAGTACCTTTTTTTTTTCTTTATGTCTTGGTGAGACAGAGCAAAAGAAAACTACTTGATTGATTAACCAAAACTTAAGACTTTTTGCATAGTGCTCACATTTCTTTTAGTTTATTTAAGAAAAGGATTATGAAAGAGTACTTCTGAGAAAAATCAAGAAGTATCTCTTTCCTATGAGGTGTATTTTGACACTAGGAAGGGCTGGGATATCTATAAGGCAATCAAGCAGAAAAGACAAAAAGATGTCTTTGATGTCTGTAAAAACTTCATCAGGCTACAACATTTATTAAAAGGCAGGAAATTAATATGATTCATAAGAGACGGAAAGGAGGAAAAAAAATTTAAAAGCTATAATCTACCTTTTGTCAGTTCTTTGAATCCTTTTTGTTCCATACTCATATGGGAGGAATCTTCATTCTTCTGTCTGTTTCCTTTCTACAAGCCTGATTTAAAAACCCATAGCAATCTTTCCCCTGATCTCAGCATGCTTTGGATCAGACCTTAGTCTAATAGGCATAGGCTAATTCATACGAGACATTTATATTATCTTCTTTCTGCTGCAGTCGTGTGCAAAAGTTATATTTCACTTGTGTGATAGCTTCAGCTAATGAAGAATAGCCTCAGTTCATTTCAGCTCATGCCCAAATATACCAGCTGGATGTAATATTATGACTGAATTCTCATTATAAAGATGTCATGATAAAGATGACCTACAATTTTTGGAGAGAAATTATTGGACTTCCAGATCCCATGTTACCCGTTCATTGTTCCGTGGCTGAAAATGTCAACAAACAAAAAAAAGCACGTTCTCGTTCTTTAACAAGAAGTCTCATAGGATACAGAGCAAACATCTGCAAGATAATTCAATGAACTTAACGGCAGTAATGCCTTCCAAGTTTGTACTGCACAGCCTTTTAAAATCCAGTCTGATAAACTTTTGTAACTTAGTGGGTGATAGTTAAGCCTCTAATTTTGTAAGAAGAGTTTTTAAAAATCAAGCCAAAGGGACAAAATTGAAGGTGATGTGGAAAGTGCGAACAAAAGGAGAGTGCAAGAATCTAAAAATCTGAATTAGAGCTATTCGAACAAGGATTAGCAGCCTCAGAGCATGCTAACGCTAACATAAATTTCCCATTGCTTTGGGGCAATCAGGCCCAGATGCTTGAAGCTTTCTTACAGTAATTCATGTTTCTGAAAAATACCGAGCGAGAAACTAAAACATTCGGAATGTGATGAGAAATAAAATGAATTCTTCAGTGTTCTTAGCTTGCTTGTGTCTCACAACCATCATGGATATTATTCTTAGCAAGTAGACTCAGATAATTAAATCTCTGACTCCCCAGGTAATGGATAAAATAGTACCTACAAATTATTGTAAGAAGTCAAAGTAAAATAAAAACTGTACGACTCTGAGGATGTTAAAACACATATCTGACATACCATTTTGCCTACAAAGAATGTAGAGATATTCCTATCGACTACAAATTGTTTCAGCTGTAAAAAATAATTAATGTAAAAGCAACCAGTAAAGGGCCTGATAATGTTTGCTTGGTATGAAAAGTGCTGGATGATACTCCAATGCAATGATTTAACTGAGTATTTCTGTTAATAATTGTTGCAACAATTGTTTCTATCAGTAGAACCAGTCAACCCCACAATAAAATGAAATCTACAATTTTAAAAATAGACTGCTTCAAGATTTTACAAAAAGAAGTGCTGCTTGGCAATTAGAAAATACATTTTTTCTTATCTAAAGAATATACATTACAAAGACCAGACACAGCTCTCAAATCTGTTATAAATCATCTGAAATACACCTCTTCAGACCTAGCAATTTTGTATAAAAAATAAATCAAAAGCAACAGATTAATGCAGGAAATTACTGCGTGCATGATATTAGGCAGAAATGTAAGAACATTTACTTTGAAAGAGTAAAGCCTTCTGTTCTGATGAGTGTTTATTACCCCTAGTGTGTCATGTCAAGAATTATTTCTGCTTGGTAAGCTAAAGTACTTTCACAAAGAAAACACACGTTATGTAGGTAAAACAATAGCTTCCAGTCCCTTGGATGTTGTGCATGCTCATTCTGTTAGACTTTGTCATCAGTGCTTGATAAATTAGCCATCTTACATATCATGAGTCAAAGAAGTATACAACATCAGCTCTATATTGATCGAAGTGCTATGTGACAGACCTGACACTGAATTCCATTACTTTAAGCAAATCCACCTGTGGAACATCTGGTGATGTGACCGGCTAAGGAGACAGACTTCCATGAGTTCCTCACTCTTGCCAAGCTTTGGAACATGACTTCCAAAAATATTCCCAATCAAAAGTGTCATTTCAATGTGAAGCCACTATTTTGCACCACCAGAATTATTTAGGAAGAATGACAAATATAGGGACATACTTCTGAGATGTCTGGGGAAAGCTTGTCCCTTTTTCTCCACGATCGTATAATTCATTAAACTATCTAAAATTAAATTCTGTTATTTAGATCAGACTTATGATAACAAAATGTTGGAGGAGCTTTGAGAGAAAGCAGCTACGGTGTATACTTCAGATTCTTTCTCCCACTGCATGCAATCAGCTTCTTGATTTTCAGATATTGTTTTATAGCCGTATTTTTCTCCCTTGAGCTCCAATACCTAACACTAAGGGGCACCAGAGAACTGAACTGCATCAGTTCAGATCCATCAGGAACCAGTTGCTGCAACCAACGTTGTAAGTTATTCACCGCGCTAGGCGGAGAGGGAATGGGGCTTTGGGGGAAACATAACAGGCAAAACAACAGTTCTGCATGACACATTCTCCGTTACAGAAAACTGTCACTGGAAAAGCAAGGACGTGCTCATTTCAGGAATGCTGAATGTCTTGTACTTTATCGCTAGGTGTTGAAAAAGAACTCTCACTCTATTTTTCTAGACAAAAGTTGGGAAATGTGTGAAAATATTGCATGAAGTGAAAATGGATTTTTTTGAGAAGCCAAGTATATCTAGAAAATCATAGCAGGTTGAGTTTATTTGCTTTGATCCTGTACAAGCGTAAACAGAGTAGCACAGACTTAGGAATTTATTTTTACGTTAAGTTTTGGATGAGGTCTGGATACCAGCATGTTTTCATTAACAGTTCTTAAAATTCCACTATGGATATAAAGAATATTTCTAATTTCCCTGTGTATTGCAAAATTGCCTATTACCCTCTCATTTTCCCAACAGGAGAACAGGAAAATAATATTTTCAAAAATAAAATAACTCAAGCCTTATTGCCAGGTGGGGACTCCGAAACTGACTTCCTCCACCCTGAGTTTGGCTGTCAAAGAAAGAATAATTATGCAGCCAGTGCCACATATCTTAATAGAGCACATCCCGAAAATATCAGACCTGATGTCAGGAACCTGTTGCTTATCCCAGTTGGGTATTTGTTGTCCTGTATTTCATTTCAGCCCCACTTTTTTTTTCTTCACAAAATACATAACTAAACAAGCAAAATATAATTAAATATATGACACTACATGTTAGAGAAGTTAAGTTGTTCTGATTCCCTTTTAAAAGCTCGGTCATGGTCTTGTCCCAGAACGGAAAGCAGTACAAAAATGCAGATACAGTACAGGGCCCTGCATGTCAAATCACTGCAATCAAAGCTCCAAGACCAAAATTAATAATGTACCATTAGCAGATGATGCGAGCTGATTGACTGAGAATTGCAAAGATGCATTCTGATTGGAGTACTGTGGGCTTTTTCTTATAATATTAGGACTTATTTCTATGTCTTTAAATAGTCTATCAAAATGAAATCCACAGATAACTTCTGCTCAGTGTGGGATTTGACTCACAGATCTTATAAGGCCAGATGAGCCCATTACGATAATGCGCTTTGACGCCCAGCATAACACAGGGCATAGAACCTCACTCAGCGATTCCTCCCTCGGGTCTGCCTCTTCTCTTTGAGGTGTACCATCTCCTTTCGCAAGACACTCAGCCTCGATTTGTTACTCAAAGTCATGGAAACTCCAACACGTTCCTTGGTAAGCTCACCCCTCAGTTAACGACAGCTGCAGTCAGAAGAGGGACAAGTTCTGTTCTCCTCCGATATGGTTCAGCTTCAAATTTCGTCCCACTACAACTTTCGAAACTGAATTACAGAGCTGTTAGCGATCTGTATCAGCTTACAGACCACGGCCATGTTTGTTAAGGAATAAAGCTTTCTTTAACCAGCTACGGGGAAAAGCCACCTTTCGGGGCACATTGTGCACCTTGTTCAAGGGCCGTTAGCAGTTCTAAATGGCCCCTTACCCCAGGATGGAGACAGTCTCCGGAGCAAAGAAAGGTGTGGCCTCTAAACCATCCCCCAGTCCAATGGAGAACACTAAAACATGTGTCTTGGTTATGCTATGACCAGGCAGCATACCTGATGTCTTGAGAGGAAGACAGGTCTTCATCTGATGATGTTCAGCCTCTGATGGGCACCTTATCTCGTCTCGTGCGGGATCCAAATTTTTCTGTTGCTGTTACATTAAGGTCCGTCAGCAAGCTGGATGAAGGTAACTTAGGAGTGACCAAGCAGTGTGTTTATTTAAGCAGGAGACTGTGCTGGATGGGCCATAGAGTGGTGGGATCTCTGCTGTGGGTCCGAGCAGAGCTCATCAGCGATTCACCACCCTAGCAGGAGAGCTGTCTGCTCTCCCCGACTCTCCCTCCAGGCAGTGACATCTACAAGATGAAACACAAAGAGTGGCAGTATTTACCCAGCTTGTGTTAAGGACCATGGCTTTGCAAAACTTCTCTTGGGGGAACAGCTCGGGGTTTACGGGCGTTCTGCTTTCCAGCTTACTGACTGAAAGACAGGCAGGTGTGCTCACGCATTTTACTGCGGGGCCAAATCCTGCCAGGATCCAGGGCCTGGAGATCCATATGCCATCTGTGATTTGCTATGAAAGGGACAGACATGGCGACAGACCTCTCCAGCCACCATCCTGCGTGGCCGCAGTGCTTCAGGGCCGCAAAGGGACAGAGACCCTGAAGGAGAGAGGGCTGGAGGGTGGGACCGAGCAGTCCCTTCGGTGAGACGAGGAGAAAGAGTTGCACGGAGGAAGCCCTTTGGAGGGGCCATGTGGTCCCCAGTGCCTCTCCCACCTCCACCTCCTCCTCCTCCTCCTCCTCCTCCTCCTCCTCGGGCAGGAGGAGGCAGAGTTGCTGCTGCTGCCAATGCGCCAGGATAGAGAGATCTCGGCGCGGGAGGAGATGACGCAAAAGGCAGAGCTCCCCCAAAAAAAGTGTTTCTCCAGGACGAAGATGGCGGCAACTTAGCCCAGGGGCCCAAGATGCCTGTGCCCATCGGGGGCCCCCAGCCAGGCAGTTCCGCCCCGTGCGCCCGGGGACACCGCGCCCGGCGGCAGCAGCGGCGGCAGCCGCAGCCCATTGTCACCAGCAGCGGCGGCGGCCCCGGCAGCCTCCTCCTCCTCCTCTTCCTCTTCCTCCTCCTCCTCCTCCTCCTCTTCAGCATCCTCGGTAGCGCTCCGGGAGCCCTGCAGCAGCGTCTCTCCAGTTAGAGCGGAGGGGGGAGAGGGGAGAGAGGAGACGGAGACAGCGGTGCAGGCATCTGTGCCGCGGCTCGGGGCTGAGGAAGAAGAGCGGCGGCGGGGAGGAAGAGGAGGCGAGGAGCCCTGCCGGAGCCGTCCGTCGGCAGCGGGGGACGCGGCATGCGGCTGTCCGGGGGCAGCGGGCTTTTCTCGGGAGGGAGATGGGGAGCTGCGATCTGACCATGCCTGGGTGAGAGGGGGAAAGGACCAGCCGCGCAGCCCCGCCGCCACCAACTATCACCACTACCACCACCATCTCCTCTCCCTCCTCCTCTCTCTGCGTTATTGCTCTTATCTTCTCCACGACACTCCGCGTTGGATGGACTGGGGCTGCTTCGTGTGGTGAGACCAAGGCAGAGCCACCGGCGAAACCGAACAGTATCTCAGAGGAAGAAAAAGAAGAAAGACGGAAAGAAAGAAAGAAAGAAAGAAGAGGGAGAAAGAGAGAGAGAGAGAGGGGGAGAGTGGAAGAGGGAGCGAGCGAGCGAGCGAGAGAAGGGAACGCAGGCAAGAAAATCCCCCCAATCTTTTAAGTCAATGCATATTGTGGTGACACCGGCAAAGGAGCCCTCACGGTGGAGTCGGCCAGGGCGTTGCGTTCCCAAAATATGACCAGGGGTGCTTGGATGTGCAGTCGGCAGTACGATGACGGCTTAAAAATCTGGTTCGCACCCCGGGAGAACGAGAAACCCTTCACGGATTCAGAGAGGGCTCAGAAATGGCGACTGTCCCTGGCATCGCTCTTGTTTTTCACAGTCCTGCTCTCTGATCACTTGTGGTTCTGCGCCGAGGCCAAATTCACGGGGAACGGAGAGAAGGAGCAGCCACCCCCCGAAAAGCCGGAGCCCGCGGAGCCGGAGCTGCTGGCGGGCATGGGGGACCCGGCGCCCCCCGCGCCCCGGCTCCTCGCCCCCCCCT
>Ga0065711_1004923_pt1 | contig 31668 bp, 14 predicted proteins | sample Hoacrofraction12_FD_59098 | JGI IMG/M metagenome (GOLD analysis project Ga0065711, IMG submission 59098) | Hoatzin crop microbial communities from Cojedes, Venezuela - Epithelial fraction 12 v2 (version 2) | ecosystem: Host-associated > Birds > Digestive system > Esophagus > Crop | place... | reverse complement strand
CATTCAGCCAGTTCTCTATCCACTTCACCGACCACTCATCCAGCCCACACTTCCTGAGCTTCCCTAGGAGGATATTATGGGAGACTGTGTCGAAAGCCTTGCTGAAGTCAAGGTAGATAACATCCAAGGCTCTCCCTTCGTCTACCCAGGTTTATGTGACATTTGACAGCAACCTGAGTACTTTGCTGGAGTACCTCTTTCTCCTCCAGGTTACAGCATCTTCCACATTGTGATCCTTTCCGAGTTTTTGCTCACAAAGAGAACAAGAGTATATGAAAGAATTAATTTCTCCTGTTTAGTTTTCCCCATTGAAGTAAATTTTCCCAGGTAGCTTATAACTCTAACAAGTTAATCCTACTACTTTCCGTTTGAATTAGGGCTGGGTAGCTAAAAATCACAAACAATGTAACAATATCTCAGGCTGCAATAGTGAAGCAAACCATTTCCAAATTCTCCTGTTGATCCGGAAAACTGGATTTTTTTTTTCCTATTGTTCTCAAGTTTATAGTAATTTACTAATTGAAGAGCTGGAGCACAGTTGAATTAAAGTTTTCTTGTGAAAGGTTATTTTAAAATTCCATGCAGAGAAGTTAATTACTCAATAATTTTTTCATCTTAAGTTTCCAGTATTTTAAAAATAGCAGGTCTGATAAAATTCAGAGAACTCTATCAGAACAGACAAGTCAAGGGTGAGGCATTTAAGAGAGCAGTGAGTTAAACCACCAGCTGATTGTCTTTTGCAGTCTTCCTGCATGAACATTTGTTAGAACAAATTAACTCTTCAGCTTTATTCAGATGCTTCAGGTCAAAATGCATTTCTCTTTTTAAAAATATGTTCATATCTAATTATGGGTTATGTAAATGTTTTAACAGTCAAACAGAATAACATGATCACTATACTATGTTTGTCTAAGAATTTTTCCTCTTTCAGACCTACAACAGATGAAAGAATACTTCCTTACTTTATTGCTTTTACACAACACCTCTCTCTTAGTTTTCTCTGTTACACATAAAAGCTTCATTTGTCCCTTAAGGAAGCCTCATCTCTTTCTAGGTATGGTACTACTGATGTAATACTTTTCTGTAAAGGATTTTTGTTCTTGTATTTTTTTCCACTTCGTGTAATTTATGAAGCCTTTCCCAGATGATGTCACTAAAATAAATTATTTAACAGAATTCATCAAGAAGAACATCCTCTTGTAAATGCTCAGAGGAAGCTTCTCATACGAGCAGATTATTCCATCACTGCATTACTGAATTCTTGCACCTCACTCTGAGCCATCTGGTAATACCTACTGCTAGACATAAGGTTTCCAGGAATCTTGTCTAGCTCAGTGAGGATGCTAGAAGCACATGAGGTTCAATGTTTGGTGGTGCAACACTTAGCTGGTGCAAAGCAAACTATCCTTATACATTTTCTGTTGGGCAACCTGTTGTCACCCAAGAATCTTAGCTGGACAGTGGGCTTAAGTGGTCGGGAACCCCATTTCCTTCTTTTTTCGTGTGGCCTCCTGCACAAGGAATTGGAAGAAAAGAGATAGGTGACTTAAAATCAGTGTTCCACCCATATTTCTATTCTAGAAAAATATTGTATTTACAAATATTTCCCATGAAATGCAACTTAATTGTGTTTACAAAAGCAGTGCTGCTTTGATCCTTGTAATGATCTCATAATATCAGTTTTTAAACCTCAGAATTCAGCATTTATGATTATTTCTGTATTAACAGAAAAAACAGATTTTCCATTCATCCCCTCTGAAAACTCACTCTCCTGGCACTATCACAGACTAACAGTTTTGACAAGGGTCACTGTAAAGAGCAAAGCAGGGTTTCACAACTGCTGGCTCCAAGGAAAGCCAGCATTAAACAAAAGAAACTTCAGTCACCTAATATATATTTTTTAAGATCTGAACTAAAGAACAGTGAAAGACAGATATGACAAAGTTCATACATGGCAATGATATGAGATCTAGGTCCACTTATTATCTAAGTATATGCATTCATAATGTCTAAATTTTACCTTGAAAGCCACCAACAGGTGGCCAGTTTACTTGAGAAGAAGTGTAGTGTTATTTAGTTCAGGTCAGAGATTCAGTTTCAAAGCTGATCTTGGGTGGATTTCAGGAAAGAAATTCTGCATAAATGTGACTTCACTGCAAGAGAAACATAGAAAGGGGAACTTGTCTCGCATCCTTTCTTCAGACAATTTTGTCTGATTTAAAGCAAATACATATACACATATATATATAGGTAGCTCACAGTCAACAGGTGCAGTGACAGAAGTCAGTGCAGAAATTTGTCACACATAATATTTTCCATTCATTTGATTGTCTCTTTAGTTTTCATTTATCCAACCCAAGATTATTTAGATTGTCTATATTTTATTCTTATTTTTCTATACTTTATCTGGTTTAGTCATACTATTTAGGGAGTTATTAATAGATTACAACTTAAGTTAAAATTAGCTGCTAGGCTTAAATGGCTGCTAGACCTGACGGAAAAAGGGTCTAAAACTATATATGGTGCCTACAGAAACTTAAATTAGCTTATAAGGCAAAAATATTTTGTTGTCAATGGAGCATATTAAAATTGTATAAGCTTGCACCATTAGTCTCTGATTTGCTTTTACACATAAAGAATGACACTGCTTACTGTAATTTTAAGCTCTACTATTCTATAGAGTGGGAAGCTCCACATAGTATTTTATTTTAGATCACATTACATATGGAGAACAATGAGGCAAGGGAAATAATCCACTGCAACAACAAAATCTTAAGTAAATGAGATGAGATTTTTATTAAAAAATTTCTGAAATAAAATTTATCGTATTTAAAATTGGCATGTGTATTTGAAGAAAAGATATTTGGAATGATTTATTAAAAAATCTAGAGTTTAATTTTTGAATTGTTATCAACAAGATATTGTTTTGATGGGAGAAAAAGAAACAGTAATTGTATACAGCAAGAGATAAACTTGAAGATGATATATTTGTGATTTTGAACAAGTTTAAGTTTCTAAACATGCCTAGATGTGACTTTAATTAAGTAGACCAATATGAGCCAGTGGAACTACTCCTTCTCCTTTAAATTATGCAGGTGCTTAATCTCTGCACACAGTCTCCTAGGAATGAGAAATGTTTTGGTTGTGAAACACAGCTAGATCCTTGCTTTATTTATATCTTGAGACACAGCCTCAAGTCATTCACGGTAACACACATAATGCTTTGGTGAAAATACACTAAAGCCTGCTAATATTCACTGTATAGCTGCAATTGACAGGTATTTTTGTTTATGATTTCACAATGTTTTCTATAAAGATTTTATATTGCATTTAATTCTTTTCATTTCAAGTAGGGTTTTGGTTTTTTTTCTGGGAAACCAAATATAGTTTTTAGCAAATTTATTTCAGACCACAGGGTTGCAAAATAAACTGAATGTCAAGACACATTTTCCCATTTTCTGCAAAGGATCAGTTTCAAAAAGTCACCAAATAGTGGATGGTGAAAGATACCTCTGGACATTGTCTAGTCCCGCTGCTCAAGTAGGGTCATCTAAAGCAGTTTACCTGGGAACGTGTGCAATCAGATTTTTAGTATCTCCAAGGATGGAAACTGCACAACATCTCTGGGCAACCTGCTCTAGTGTTTGATCATCCTTCCAGTGGAAAAAAAAAAAAAAAAGTCTTGCATTTAAATAGAATTCCTCGTGCTTCACTTTGTGCCCATTGCCTCTTGTCTGTTCACTGGCCACCACTGAGAAGTATCTGGCTCCATATTCTTTTGCCACCCCATGAGGTACTTATACACACTGACAATAGTCCCCTGACCTTGTTCTTCTCCAGGCTGTGCAGTCTCAGCCCTCTCAGCCTCTCCTCATATGACAGATGCTCCAGACTCCAAGTCCTTAATCATATCCTTGGCTCTTCTTTGGACTTGCTCCAGTACATCCATGTCTCTCCCATCATAGGGAGTCCAGCACGGGGCACAGCACTCCAGATGTGAGTAGAGGGGAAGGAAGGTCTCCCTTACCCTGCTGGCAACTCTCCAGATCTTCTGCAAAGCTGCTTTTGACCAGTTGATCCCCAACATATACTGGTGCAGAACTCCTGGTTTGCTTGAGCTCTGTTGTGTTGCTCCTCCAGCGGCTCTCAGAGTGGTTAAGGGCTCCCATAAGTACCGGAGCCTGTGAGAGTGAGGCTTCATCCAGTCGTCTGAAGAAGGCCTCACCTAATTTTTCCTGATCAAACAGCCGGTAGCAGACAGCCTCCACTCCCACTGTTCCTCTTGATAATCCTAATCATCCTTCCCCAGGCAGAACTCCGTGTGTCCCTGCTACTCGCTCACATGAAGGGTGAGTTCTCATTCATGGCATCCTGGCCTGCCCTTCCTAAGGAGCCTATATCTAGCTATGGCAGCACACGTGAGCTATCTCACCACATCTCTGTGATCCAAGTGAGATCATAGCCCTGCAACTGCATACAGTCCTCTGATTCCTCCTGTTTTATTGCCCATGCTGTGTGCATTAGCGTACAGGCACTTCAGATGGGCTCCACTCTTTCTAATATGCTGGGAAAAGGGCAAGCACATTCCCTTTCATGCTGTGCTGTCTGCATTTCCTTATTTGTGTACGACACTCAGGATGGCCCACTTTTCAGTGCTGTTTTATTGATTAAAAGTTCTTCCTTGTCCACCCTTGCACTCTTTGTTTGCCAACCCTGTCCACCACTTTCTTACCGAACTGGGCATCATCATCTCTTTCTCCCTCCATTCCTAATTTAAAACACTCCTCACCAGGTACGCCAGCCTATTGGGAAAGATGCTTTCACCTCATTTGGTCAGATAGATCCCTTCTCTTCCTAGCAGTCCTTGATCCTTAGAGATGTGAAGACTAAATCGCTGCTGTTGACATCAGTTGCATGACAATGACAGGTTATTGCCACACAAGATCCATCCACTCCTTCTCAAGCCATTTCACTTCACTGGCAGGAACAAGTTGCAGACCACCTGGGCCCTCTTGTCTTTGGCCCTCACTCCCAGAGCCATGCAGTCACACTCGATGTGCTACAGGTCTCTCCTAGAAGTACTGATGGTACCGAAATGGAAGAACTGCAGGGGTTAACAGGTGACGAGACCAACCTTGACAGCCTGTCCACCACATCCCAGATATGAGCCACCAGCAAGCAGCAAACCTCCCTGGGCAGTGGGTTGGGTCAGCAGACAGGGACCTCCATCCCCCCCAGCAGTAAGCCGCCACTGCAATCCCCCACCAGTTCCTTCTGGCACTGCTGTGTGGCTCTGACACAGCTGGCTCGGAGGCTTTGTGGGACAGAGCTCCCAGCCCCTCCTCTGCTGCCATGGACACTGACTTTTTCTGTAGCTACAGATCTGCGGGTGGAGCAGGAGTCTCAGAGAAGATCCAGTCAATCAATCAGCCATGCTAATTAGCAATAACCAGCCACCAGCACCCTCTCACATAAACTTATAGGCTGGAACTCACACTGGAAGAAACAGGCACAACTTGCTATCTGTGCAATTGATTCTCAGCTCTGTCAAAACAGTGTGCTGCTCTAACACCACTGCTGTAATACTATTCATTTAGCGATTTGAAGACTGAAGCAATTGAGTGGGAGATTGCATATGTGGAACCAAAAACTTAAATTAAGATCTTAGTAACAAGTAGATTCTCTTCCCAAAACACATCATAATTTTAACCAGCTCTCCAACTATATCACCATTGCATATATTTTGCCCCTCCTGAGCCACAAAAATGGGAAGAGTAAGGAAAAAACCTAGATAATATCCGAACTATTTTAAATTCATTTTTTAAATATTTAATCAGAAGCCAAGTATACCTAAGCACAATGCATAAACATTGTATTGAGTAGAGTTTTACTTTGACATTGTTTGCCATTCTCTTCTGACATCCTTCTAAAGGTGGACTACCGTTCCTTGGAGGACCTTGAAATTACAATGCATTGCAGTGCATTGATAGTGAGCTATTGTTTGATCCACAGTCCTTCATTTTCTTTTGTATTCTAAAAGTCTAAAGCACGTAACCTCACTCAGGTTTAGCACGTAAGGTTTTTGTTTTGTTTATTCTTCTTTTAGTTTCTCACAGGTATATGAGCTAAAGGATCTAAAAATGCTGGAAGTATCTTTACAAGAATTACTTTTCAATTAATCAAATAATCCTGTTGTACACTCAAGAAAGAAGTCATGTCCTCCAGGTGTAAACATTCATTCAAAAGTCAATGCCAGATTCTGTCAGATTTCTTGAAAATACATTTTTTCTCTGTAGAGCAAATAGAAGGCAGCTGCAGTAATTTTTGACAAATTCTTATTTTGAAAGCTTAACTCAAGTAAAGGAACCTCAAGTCTCTTTCTGTCTGCCAATCTCACACCACATTGCATATCAAAACAAAGGTTTCTGTTATGGGGGCACATAAACCAAGAATCAGTATTAATCCATTGTCATTCCTTACGGTTGAAATTTTTCCTTGGTGATCAATATTATTCATGGTAACAGACAGAAGTGCAAGATCTTTGTAAAGCAACATGAGATCTTCTTGTGATCACCAGACAGAGAAACAAATACAGACATAGAACATTTCATTGTCTTTCTTCAGTAAAACTGCATGCCATGAAAGTCTTAAAAAAATATAGTTTGGACTGTAAACAGTCTCATGTGCTTTTATACAATTTTGGCTCCAGGGGAGTTCATTGGAAATTTGAACTTAGTAACAAAGAAAGATTTTGCCACACAGGAAACAGGTGCCAGGTAAAAGAAAGGGAATTTGGGTTAGGCAACCAGATGGTGTACCATCCAAAGAATGTAATAACTCTGTCACAAAAGGAAAATTTCCCAAGTGAGACAGTAAGAGAGTATTTGCTCCTGCAAACCTCTGAAGACTTGAAATAAAAAATTGTCTCAGAATCAAAAATATAAACCATTAGGAAATCAAATGAGTTTCATTTACAAAAAAAGCTTTCCTGAGGTCAAAGGGCTAATTCACTAATCCCACAGAAAAATATTTTCTGTTTCACTGCACCTAAGAGCCATACTGTAAATTAAGTATTCCCTTCCTCATTTTATACAAAACTTATGGATAAATTGGTGCACAAAATGGGGAAAATTGCTGATGGTCTAGGCAACACTAGTTTACCTAAACCAAATGAGAACCCGGCTGCATAGAAAGAACCGTCATAGAAGCTGTCAATCAGAGGGAATTTCACTGCTTTCATAGTATATATAAATAACATATATATAAACATGATACAGTTGAAGCCACTAAAATCTATTAAATGTCTAGGCAAACTGTTAGTATAAGTTAAGTCTTAAAAAAGTTTGTGTAAAACAATCAGTTAAATGTAGCAGAACATACTATATTGTGAACTTGCACCAAAGGCCATTAACGGATAACACGATCAATTATCCAAAATTAGAGGTAGTAAACAGTAATAGCCATCTAAAAATCCCCAAATACTTTATAATCACTTACATAACAGAGCACTCAAATACAAACTCTTTGAACAAAGGCCAATACCATTTGGAGGAGAGAAGCTTGACGTTAATACGAAGTTTTATTTTTAAGAATAGGCCACAGGACAAAATCAGACATACATTGAAATGTTACTGTACTTTGAAAAGAGATTTTAAGACATCAGTTTATAATTTCCAATATGTGCATACATTGTTCAGACTTCGGTTTAATCATTTCTTAGGGCAGCAGAGCCAATACTACTAGGAAACGGATAAATAGCTTAATAGTGTAATTGTTAAGCCCACTGAGTTACAAATGAGCATCCACTCTGAAGGAGGTCTTGCCAAAGTGTCAAAGCCTTCACAGGTAATAGTGATGGATGAAAAACAAAGAATCCATTCTGACTGTTCCAGCCTGCCTTGATTTGCCCTGAGGTACCAATTAGGGGAATTTCTTGTTTTTCATGAAAAGTTATGTTACAAGGAAGCAGCAAGCTCAAATAAATACTGAACTGCACAATACCATTTTTAAGTTCATGATATACCTTTAAGGCCTCCTGTGAAAGGGACCCTCAGATCAAATTGCCAACCATTCTTCTCAAAGATGTAGTTTAAGTTTAGACAGAACAGATTAACAGTGAGTAACACACAAACCGAAGCTGTTGTTCCCAAGGCTGTCTGAGCCCTAAAGACCACAGAGACAATTAAAGACATAGCTCAAGTCAGGGAGTGAGGAAAGCTTGTTCAAAGGAGAAGTTGTGATGGTAGAAGAAATTACTTTCCAGCTGAAAGAGAAAACAATAAAATATGTTTGGCAATAAAATGTCTTTGGCTACATAGGAAATAAGCTAATTAAAAAAAAAAACACCAACCCAACCCAAAATTCACAAACTAATAACCACATGCCTACAAAAATGCAAACCACTAGTAATGTTATCAAGTATAATGCCTGTGTAAAAAAGTAAAAAAAAGTAAAATAATATGAACATGGATGGACTATTGGCAGGACACTTTAGTATTGATACAGGGCCCCATTTTTTCCCAACATTTTCGTCAATTACCTGGATGATCACACAGATTTCATTCTATGAATTATTTTAATTTAAGGCAGCAGTTAACATGACAATGATGAGACCGTCAGTCCAGAGTTACCCTGAGAAATCTGAGGTCTGCATCTATGGAAACCTCCTGAAGTTTAATGAGATTTTCAAGGTCCTGCATCTAGCACAGAACAAATCTCATGCATCTGAGCGTCTTTGAGAAGTGAGTGGCTGAAAAGGAGGTTGCTGAAAAGGGCCTGGAGGATAAGGTGGCCTCCAGGTTGAGTATCAGAAGGCAAGGATGTGCTCTGGTTGCAAATGAGGCAAATTACATACTGGGCTATGTTAGGAGGCATGTGGCCAGTGGATTGAGGAAAGTTAGGGTCACATTGATTTGGCACTGGTGAAGCTCCACCTGGAAAAATGTGCCTGGTTTCTTTCCAGTCCCCTGCTCCATCGGGCTTCTGGAAACTGGAGAGGGTCCAGTAGATAAAAGACAGTTAGGGTCTTAGACCTCATGGGCTAAAAGGAGAGGTTGGGGAAGCTGGTCTGGCTTACAAGAGGAGTAAGTGTGACCTAGTGGCTGCCTAGGACTACTTAAAGGGCTGTTACTAACATGAGGGAGTCAAGCTCTTTATATTAACATGTAACAAAGTTTTGATATGACAATGGGCAAAACTCACTTAATGAACCTTGGAAATTCAGAGCAGATATTAGGAGAAATTCTTCTTTAGAGCTTAGTACAGCACCGGAAAAGCAGTGAAGCTAATTTCTTGATTTGAAAATGGTAAAGTGTTACCAAAGAAAACTATACTTGAAACTTATATTTTCTTCAAGTTATCGTTTCATGTTTTAAGACATCACTGAAATATATTTAACACTTTTAGCAAAAGCTTTCTTCTAGAGAGATTTTTCAGAGGTTACTTTGAAACTGACAACCCAGTACTTCCCATCCTGTAGCTACTTAACTGGAAGACTGAGACCTATTCTATTTATTTAAGAAATCTGAAGTTCTTTTCTGATGAGGTCTCTCTTTTTTGTCTCAGCCCTAGTTTTCAGAGTAGTGGAATTTTACTTGCCTGTAGTAAAACTAGGTTCAGATGTCAAGCTTAGGGCTGCTTACAAGTTTGCATTCCCCCTGTCTGACACAGCTGTGCAGGGATTCAAATCAAGCAGTGCTTTCAGAAGAGGGTACCTAAATCTGCCCCTTACAAAAAAATATACAAAAAAATGTAAAGCTAGTCTTAATATGAGCATAGCTTGCACAATGAACTGAGAATAGAGAAACAAAAGGATTCATACCCAAGTCTCCCTCTTACTTACTGTGACCTTTCCAGAAGATATACTATATCAGAAATCCTTTCATTGGTTTCTAAGTTATAAAAAATTCCAGAGTCCTCTCTAGGCTCCTAGAAAAAGTTTTAATATTCGTGTTGTGAATATATAATCCCCAATCTTTTATTTTGCCAGTTTGTATGACACCAAGTTTTGGAAATTTCTTTACCCAGAGTAGTTTTCTACGCTCATTTGCTCTCAGCAGAGGACTAATCCCGCTCTTCCTTTCAGGGGGTTCTATCCTCCAGAGTGTTATAGAGCACAACATCCAAAAAATTCAACAGACAACTTTCCCCTCTGCTTCCCAGGTGCTCTCTTTAAACACAGCAGACTTTACAAGCAGAATGAGTATCATCCATCACAATACCTAAAAAGTTAAATCAGGTCTAGTAAAAATTCAGAAAACCTGCATATAAGTAATGCTAATGATCTTGCCTATTGTACATAGGAACTCATGCAAATGAGCATATCTAGACCCTCACAGGTACATACATGCACAAGTCTGTATGGATAGTTTATCTGGATTGCAGATTAATTGCTCCATGTGAATTTGCTACAAAAAGACTAACTCCATGCAAAACTGTGCCATCTCCACTGAGGCTTATTAGCCCAAGTACAGCACTATGCAAACAACCAGAGCCATCTCAGATACTCTTCACTGGATGTTGAGTCTGGGACTGAGGTCAAGCATGCTGAAGCATTGCCATTAATTCCACAAACTGGTGTCCCAGCTGAGTTCAATACTTGATTACAAGAAGAGGAACTCTCCTCTTCCCCATCTGTTTCTGGTATCAGCTATGCAGCAGCAAGTAACAGCTGAAAGGCAATTAGGAACAGATGCAATCTTCTCACCATTAAAATTCATGATAAAAGCAAGCCCAATGAATGCACCAAAGTTAGAGTCTATGTGAAATGAGTGTTTAAAGATTATTATTTGGGTTCAAATAGGTAAAAGCATAGTATGCTCTGAATCAGGCTTAACGTAGAGTATGGTATACATTATGTATAGATTTAAGGAGCCAGCTGTAGTCCAACAGGTCTAGTACGGAGCCAGAGCTGGTATGCTGAATATATAAAACCAGGAACTGGGTGGGAGGTAAGAAATTGTGAATATGAAGAACAGGTAAATTGTATCATCTTCTCTTCTTGTCTCACTAGTTGTATCAAAAATACAATCAGATTGTAAGCAGTTCCAGTGACTGAATTTATGTTATTTCTTCAGGAAATGACTGAATTTCCTGTGTTACAAGATGTGTCTAACATCTTTATCTTTTGCATGAGAAAAATAAGGATTCTTCAGGATATTGTCATAGTGTCTGTTATTCTCCTAGATATATCTGTTTAAGTGTTGAAGATAATAACCTTAAGCCACCTCTATTGTCTGGATAAATATTACCAGTTGGAGTGCTACTGTAGAAAGATCAGCTCTATTATCATTTGTTGACACTGTTATGCAAACAGTTCTGGAGAATAATGTATTCTGTAATTTTTCTTCCTAAATATTAACTTCTACTCCAAGAGAAATCATGAAAACTGTACCACTTAACAGTTTACCTAGAAGAAGAAGAAGAAAAATGTACTTTAGCAACATGTGTTTTACACAGACCACCATATTTTGCGAGATTGCAGTAGAAGAATAGAGACTTTAGGTCTGTGTAATTTGAGTTATGGTGGACTAATTTTGTCAATGTCTGATAAAAGTTTCTTTGATCTACCTTTTGACAGGTCCACAGGTTTGGACCAGTTGCATTTTAACAACGTTTCTATGAGTGCTTCTCCCCTTGCTTCTTTTCATTCAAGAGCTTTGTGTCACTAGCAATCCAGTCTACGTGTACAGAACAAACTTGAGTCCTGCTTGTATACTCTGGTTTAATCACATCTTAATTATTTGAATTTAGAAAGGTCAATGGCATCTTAAAGAACAGTCCTTAAGAAAAAATAAATGTGAAGTAATTATTCTTCCTCAGCAGAGATAAGCTCAGCATCCTTCAAATCTTTTTTCCTTAATTGTGTTGTTAGTGGGAATTTGCCATGCAATAGAATGAATAAGGATGAAACGCTCTGTCAAACATTTAAAAAGTTAAGGTTAGTTACAGTAAGAAGCTCAAAGTTGGTGTTTGCTAGCAAGCTGTGTAGAGAGTCCATACGCTTAATTATTGCTAATTTTGAATAAGAATGCTTCACATAAAGCTTATACAAGAATGTTGTGGTTCTGTGGGTTTAATACATGAATTGAGTACTCGGTAAGTGAGAAAGGCTAACTGCATTTCCACAGACTACAATTTTTTACTATATAGCTGCGCATTTTTTCAAATATTTGAAAAGGAGCCTTCTTTCCTTGAAGGGGTATGAAGTACATAGATTGCACAGGTACTGAAAAGGGATAGGCCATTCTTACCTTTGATAATAAGGACTTCAGAGGAGTGAAAACAAACAAGTGCCAGCTTTTTCCCCTAGAGTTTCAGATTCTTTGATCCAAGCAAGTGGTGCGAAACTATAAACCAGAGAAGAAAATTATAGCTGATACACTTGGGAAATGGTGCTTTTTAACTACACCAGTTTTTCCTGAGCTCTCTGTAGAGTTTATGTTTGCATCAAATGTCAAGAACACAACACCCTGTTGCTACTGCCTTTGCTATATTAGGCCATTCATATACACAGATCAGCATCCCTTAGTGGCATATCTGGCCATATATATGAGAAAATGCTTGTTTATTATGGGCCCAGTCCAGCTCTGACTGAAATAAGTACAAAGACTCATGTGGACTTCTGTAAGAGTTGGTGCAGACTCCTTGTGAACACTGAGTTTTATGACATCCTTAACATTTCATTTCCTCAATTTTAAGCACTCGGGTTTTGTAAATGATGTGCCGGATAAATACGCTCTTGTCACTTAGCGGACTTAACTGGTATGTGAAAAGAAGTCTTTTACTTTCAGATAAACCAAAGAATAGGAGATTAGGGTCAGTTGCTCAGCTGGCATAAATTTGCATAGATCCATGAATTTCAACTGTCCTCCCAATATCTGATCTGTCAGCAAATGGAATTCAAGAAGAAAGCTCACGTTTATTTTGAAGAGGATATGTATGGAGGTGCAGGTAACTTACCTAATGATATAGCCTGAGCAAAAGAGTATTAGAACACAGGCTTTCTAGATAAGTTACCTAGTTATATGACACAAGTTTTTAATCTCTAAAGCACAGAAATCACAGATATAAACATTATAGAGCAATCTTAAGAAGTTCTTGGAAAAAACTAATATTTATTGCAGAAAACAAAAGTTGTTAACTTTTGGCTAATATATGAATGGAATGATTCTTATAAATAGTAACATTTAAATGTTAGGGCATTATTGAAGTATTTTCTGTGCTCTCCTCATTCCAGAGAGAAGTCTGCCTATTACATTCACCAGAAAAATAGTTATGTAGTCACTTCTGTTCAACAGAGTTTTTTAAGGTATGGAAGAAATTCAGATTTAAAATGCAGTTTTTCAAGTCTCGAAAGAAATCTTCCTGAAAAAAGTTTTTAGCATAATAGTTTCAATAGTTTTTTGAGTTATAGGTCATTAAACAGACATAAGGAACATTTGCTTTATTGCATTTTTTTTTGGTAAAAGCTGATTTAGAATTAAAAGTGGAGGCTGCATGCTGCTGTTTCAAAATCACGACTAGGACCATTCGTTACAGGAAATTATTTGGAAAAAAAGAAGACCTGGAACTGAGTAACCTGACATAGTTATTTCCTTCTGCCATTATTCTTCAAAGGAATTTTTTCATCACCTGCCTCCGTTGTTAGGTGCACAATAGAAAAGAACGAAGCAAGCCAATCTGACCTATCACACAGTGTAACAAAGTTACTGGATTGGCTCAGTGGGGAAAGGTTTCCTTGAAAGACTCAGTCAACCAGCACAGCAACATTGTTACGAAAGCAGATATTATTAAACCTCTTCTGTAGATGAACAACTATTTCATTAATACTAAGATAGTAACAGTGGTCAGAGCTGTTTTTTTCAAGTGTTGTGCCTTTAAGGTTTAGATGTAATTAAATTAGTGTTCTTAACATATTCAGGCTGAAATGTTAACTTCATTGCAGCTACTTAGCATAAGCTATTGTCAGGATTTGGTCAACAGTGTATGCACATTTCAGAATCTAGGATCAGCAGCTTTCAATTTAAAACAATTTTTCTTGTGCTTTATTCTCTCCTTCCTTTTTTTGGAGACAGGTCAATCAATACAGAACCATGAATAACAGTGACTATAATGGATAATATTAAGGGCTTGAGCCTGCTTCCCCAGAACTTGGCAGAAGTTTCTTCACGGCCTTCAGCAGAAGCAGGGACAAATGCTAGGGTAGCTACATACATAAATTTAATCTTTCATCAGGACACATGCAATTCTCATTGATTTGACATGAAGCTGCCTAACTCTGTGCAAGTTGTAGGGCAGAATGTTATCAAAACATTTACATACGGCTTTTCACCCTCAGTTTTATTACCCATACAGTCTGATAGAGCAAAATCAAGTGAGGCTCAGCTCAGTGTTATTTATCTTTTTTTGTCTTACTGTGATGCATTTTATAAACCATCTAATCATTTTTAAAGCTGCAGGGGGAGTTCTAGACAGTGGGGGGAAAAATCTGGTCAATTTTGGTGTAAACAGAAATGGAAAAGAAAAGAGGAATGTATGCAGCTCTTGCACATGATTAGCAGAGTCATCTGTTTCACTTACCTGCTTAATTGTCAGCTAATCAATTGTTAATTGTAAATGCCCAGTTGCTTAAAAGCATTGCACCTGCTATTGCAATTCATTATCCCCCACACTCTACAGATCTTCAGTCCTTGTATTATTTATTTCCAGGAGAAAACAGTGAGAGGAAGGTGTCAATGGAAAGCAAGGAATGAAGAGATAGGTAAAAAGGGAGGAGTGTAGGGAATCCAGAAGTGGCTGAGATGTGGATATATATAAGATATGCCTGAATGAGTAAAGAACAGTGGCATAGGCCTCTGTATGATGCACTGATAGAACAGGGACATGAGAGAGAACGTGACAGATGGAAACTGGCAGAGCAAAACAAGCTTCTAGCAAGTGCAGGCGAAAGAACTGAGGGTTTAGTGAAATGGAAATCAGGAACTCTGGCACACAGAGAAGGCTGCAGGACATGCAGTGAATGTGGCCAGTGCTGGCCAGATTGCCAAGGCAATTATCAAAACTTCTTCTAATAGTAATTCCTTCAGAATCCTAAATTATATAATCCGTTTCTCAAAGTTTTTTGGTGTATAGATCATACAGTATAAATGATATAACAATATATTTCACTGCTATTATAAGACTGACTCTTGTGCCCCCAAAATATGTTCTGGGTAGGTGCTGTTATCTCAGTAATCTATCATAGTGAGATTCTGACCTCTTTAAAAGAAGAATTTTAACATTTGTACTCTTAAAGACAGAAGAAAGTAAAAAGTAGAAAGAATAAAAAGGGATTTTAACCTGTACTTCACTAATTAAAAGTGTGAGTATATTTGAAAATAAAACTTAGGAAAGAATAATGCATCTGTGATTACCCTGATAAAATACATTTGCGTATTTCAAGAGATGTCATTTTCTTTGTCCTATCTCCTTTCACTCAGGAATTTGCTTACAATTTTAACAGCATGGATAAAGCAAAGAAAACAGCAAGTCCATGTTACATTCATCAGAAAGATAGTGGATTAATATTTAAAGAAAGCCCAAAAAGAAAAAGTTTTATATACCTTGCTAGAAAACCGATTCAACTGTGTCTGAATACAAAGAAAAACTTCAAGAAATTTTAATAAGAGATCAATAAAATATAATCTCGTACTCTTAACAGTTTTGTCAGGTATTCTAATGATATTTGCCTCACTTTGCAGATAATCCATGAACTACGTTTTTGATGCATAGTTTATTAGTACTTATTCGTATAGACAGTATGCTACAGATATGGTTCTGTGGTATAAGGAATGAAATAATTGTATCATCTAAACAATCACTTCATTGATCAGCTTAAGCTTAAACCAAAAGATGGTAGGCTCAATGAATTATGTCAGAAGGTTATGACATGGCAACACTCCTGTGATAAGAAGTAGTCCTACCCTGAAAGTGGTCTAGCATTTGTTGAAACAGAAAGAATTATTTCTGTTATCGGTAGCATTTTGTAAAAGATACATGAATGAGAGGTACGAATTTAGGAATCTTTATTTAATTTCTTATCCTTGTTAAATTTTTTGTCTTAGTTACCTTTCTGAATTAGAATTATCTCAACATATCTGACATTACCATGGCCAGGTTCTAGGAACACCTTACTCAGAGACAGAGTATTTCTCCAAGAATTAATTCTTCATTCCTGAGATGAAGAATATTCTGGTTTCAAATACACGTAGGATGCATAGTATGAATTCACTGTGAGGAATTAAGTAGTCTTCTCTGGACAGTACTGGACATGGCAAATGTCGCCTAGCTTTATCTTAGTTTTCACATTTATGGTATGTTGCACTTAATTTTGTAAAGGGATATGTGATTTCTTGCAGCTCGTTTTGGTTTACGAACAGAGAGCTGGTATTTAGAAACTTTGCTTTGGGATAAACAGAACTTGCGGAAAAAACTTTGCCCCCTGTGCTAATTCTAATTTTCTGGGGTTTTTTGACCAGCTATTGTGAAATCATGCTTTGAATTATCTAGTAGAAATGCTGTTCATTAATGACTTAATTTGCCTAAGCTTTAAAGAGTCAGTTCAAAGACAACAAAGATCCTATCCTGTTACTCAATTGGGCTAATCAAATTTGGGAAGACTAGATAATATGAATGTATATTTCTCATTATCTATCATTTCTAGAAATTTTCACAGAAATGTAAATAAATAATGTCAGTCATTAATGTACAATGTACAGAAGAACAGAATTTTTGCCATACTTCAACTCCGGCCATAATCAGAAATTGCTTATGCTGTTCATCACTAAAATGACCTTATGTTGGCACTATAATGTGTCAGAGAAACTTTCTATGTATCTACAGATTACTCTTCTAAGTATTTGATAAAAGAACATTAACAGTGGAACTGAGCCAGTGACCTTAAAAACAAACAACAACAAAAGCTATATGAAGTGTGGATAAGGGAGTGAAGATTTCAGAACATTTTTCTTTCTCTTTTTATGTTGAATGCATTTTTATTTCATAACTGGGGTCATTAAAAGAAAGATGTCAATGGATATCAGTGTGACAGTAGAGGTCACACAAGGAAGAGAAGACAAGGGTATTTCTGAACTGGTGATTCTACACAGCATTCAGTGTTTGAGATCTCCGGCTGTATGCAGGTATGAATAGCCATACCAAGAGCTAGGAGCCTTCAGGGCAAAGCTACCATCTCTGAGTCAGATCAGTCTCTTCTGGATGCAGATCGGGGGTAGAGATGGCTGTAAGTTACTTTTGCCTTCCTGGTTCCAGAGGCCCTGGAATTATTTAATCTCCTCAGTCTAAACCAGAGTATCCTGGAAACTACTTTAAGTTATGTCAACTTTTGATAGTCTCTGAGGCACTATTTTGTCATGTTGGGTCAATGTAACAAAGCAATCTCATCACAGTATCTTATATCCAGTCAATCCTCCTTTAGATATGTGTATGTAGACAGAAATTATATTTGGGCCATTTGCCCTGAATACATTAATAACGTACTCAATGAGAAATACTCCATAAAAGCAATTGTAATGATGTATAGAAGATCATTAACATTCATTCCTCCATGATCTATTAGTGAGCTGTTGCAATTGTGCTCTAATTAGTTCTTGATTTTGTTGCTATGTCTGTGTCTCATTTTTTTCTCTCTAGCTTTACTTATGCCAACAATTTTGCTGATGTGTCGTGTAAGATCTTAAGTGCATGGATAATGGATAGATTAGATAATATCTATCATTATAGATCCCAATAGAAAGAATTAAAATTGATTGTGTTCATCACAGAGTTTAGGAGCTGTCCAGGCTAACAGAGAAAACTGTGAAATTTTTATTGGTTTTTTTTTTGTTTTTCAAGATTAACCTGATGATGCAAGAATTAGCTTCTAAATACAAAATGACACCAAAAGAAAATAAACTTGGCCTAATCCTATACATTTAGTGCTGGAGAGCTAGGTTTTTGTTCTTGGTTGATGAAGTAACATAATCAAGAAAGCAGACCCAGAGGACACTGCGAGGGTTAGAGCTGGAATGTTGCATTTTGTGTGAGTCAGATGTGAAATAGCAACCTAGAGGGGAAAAAAGTGTTTATTATCAATTTCCCTCCTACTTTGTAGAAGTACTTTAGGATCTGTTATTTCCTCATTAGAAATACTGACAGTAGTGCAGCAAGCGAAACAGAGGAGATAAGGGTCTGTGTGAATTAAATATTAACATTATAATGAGATTAGATCCATGGCAACAGTGTGCTTTTTAAAAAAAAAATCTTAATTGCTCCCATGAAAGTCAGGTGAAATCACAAGAGAACAGGGTGCTCTGCAGGTGTAATACATAGCTAGAACTTCTCTCTCCAAAATGAGCGAATCAGATTAAATTCATAAACCCAAGTTGAGTGACAATTCCTGGCCTGATCTGGAAAGGACCCAAGACTCCATACCTTCCATTGACCTCTGAAAGATATTGTAAAATAAAATAATTTATTTAAAAGCTTAAATGTTAATGTAAGTGGCTAAAGTACTAAGGAAAGAATGAGGAGATTTGCAAGGAAAAAATTAAGAGAAAAGGAGACTGGAGATTCCTTACTTAACAAAAGTATGGTAAAGGAGCTGAAGTTTATCTAAGAGAAGTCTATAAGGTGGGCTGATAGCAATGTAACAATATTTAATGGGGAAGAGAATTTGATTAGAGTGTCTTTTATTGGATAAATGCATAAAAGAATCCTGTGCCTAATAATTTAAAATAGACAAGTTTAGACTAGAAAAAAATCACTGTATTTTTTATAGCACTGAGAGTAATTAGGAATTGGAACAGCTTTTGTATGTGCATCTCTGCCACACATTTTCAAAAACAGATTGAAGCTTTTCCTTCTAAAAAGCATACAGTTAAAACATCAATCAATTAAAAAAATAATTTTCCAGTTCTTGTCAAGCAATCAAAGATGATGTCAGACTGAATGATAAAGTTTTTTTCAGGCCTTGGAATCTGTGACAAAATTTAAACCCTGATTTTCCTTTGTACAAGCCCTCTTCTACTATTCTCTTTTCAAATAACAAAATTTAGAAAAATTTAAATTTCCCATTGATTTTTTTTTTTAATCTAAATTGTCTGGAAGTTATATTTTCACATCATATTCACTATGGCTCAACTGTTCTGTTCAAGTGAAACATTATACAAATTCTAAAAAGTAAAAAGTCTTATTCGGGAGAGAAAGAAAATATGTGGAAAGAACAAAACTAGAACAAGGGATAAAACCAGCAAAACAAATGGATAACAACAACAAAATGGCTGGGATTGTGGCAAGCCAATGGAACTGATAGAGTGAAAATCTTTCTATAAATTGAATGTTTTGATTATAGTTTTCAAGGAGGGAAAAGAAGATAAATGTTAAATAAGTGATCAGAATTGAAGTGAGAGAGGGAAGGGTAAAGAGAATGAGGAGGGGGTTGAGAAAGGAATAAGAAACTGATAAAAGAAGAGCAAGAAGGCATCTGATGATAACAGAGGGCTAGTCATCAGTGGAAACAGAGATTAGGAAAAAATGTCAGGTGGTTGGGAAAAATTCAAGAGCTGGATTCCACTGATGAGATTAAGAGATTATAGGTGCTTCATGGCTCCTGGCTTTCTCTGTATGGAGGCAGGGCAGCAAGCTAGTGGCCACAATTATTAAGCAAAAGCCAGCAGTTTCCATGCTTGAAAGTTTCACAATCACACTTTTGCAGTTTTACTTGGGTCCATTTTCAGAATAAGATACTGCCTTTGTTTTCTTTCAGCAAGAAGATCTTCCACCTAGTTGCCTGTTCTACATCCCATTCTAAAGCTGTATGAGAGTATTTTATTTCAGGTAATAATCAGCATTGCAGTAAGTCTTTGTTAGCTTCATAGCCTAGCTTAACACAACATCTGTCTGTAAAATCCAAGGCCCGTTCCTTGTTATTTCCTCTGGCATTTTACCACCAAAACTGTCCTCCTGTCACCTTACTGCAGGTAATTCCAGCCAAGTACATGCATCTGCTACTAAATATCTCCTCCAGTCATCTCCAGCATTAGGCCTCCTACAAATTTGTTTTCTAACGAACTTCAGTGCCTTTTTTGTGCCTGTAGGCTGATTCCTTCAATCTAAAACATTCAGTTGGGCCTAGATATTTCACTGTAACTGTATTACCAGTAATAGATGTCATCTCCTTTACAGTGTCATCAGAGCCTTTGATGTGGTTTCTTAGTTATGGAAACAAACCTGTTCCTTATTAATTTATTGCTGTGGGATTTTGGGCACCTTAAAACTTCTTCATAGCAAATAGAAGCTATAAACATATATTTTATTGCTTTTATAAGGATGCATGAGTAGATTTTTGGGATGTAACTATAACCCCTCTGCCAGTTTTATCATGCTTTTAAGGCATATGAAATTATTTTATTCCCTTTATTCCACAAAAAAACCCCAACCCTGCCCCTGCCCTTTCCTATTATGATTGCTACTAGACAGCTGAAAAATATGCATATTTATGAAAAATGGATCAATGATTAAGATCAAAGCATCCCTGTATTGATCATAGGACACTCTCATCTACTAGTGTAATTAATTCAAATAATGTCTTAACATTTAAAAATCAGTGCTCACCAAAAGCAAGTGAGCATGCCTCTGGTATTGACTTTGATATCCAAATATATCCTAAGGGCACACTGTTATCAGCCAGTATAGAATCTTCCTCATATGTAAATACGTGGACTGATGCTATAGCACCTGAAAAGTAATGAAAATGCACAAAAAGATAATTGATATAGTTAAAAGATAATTGAAAATATAGTTACAAGTGCATTCACTATCATTTTGAGAATCTTCGGGATTGATATGAGTTCAGTATGAATTCAGGGGCTAAATATTCTAGGCAACATCAACAGAAATGCATCATAAAATTAAATCTGTTTTTCAAAAAGGAAATATAAAGATATTTAAAATAGTTAAAGAAATCAATGTAACAAATGCATGGGAAAATTATCTGGAGGACAGGACTAGGGTAGATGGGATTTCAAGGTGCCAGGAGAATAAATAGAAAAAGGAAGCCATAAAGTCCTTCTTTCCACTTCATGTTCATAAAATATGTAATGTGACAGCAGTCTTTAGGTAGACAAATATCGGGTCTATGGCTGAGCTAACAAACACTCCTACTCTTGAAGTCATTTAAAAGCAACCACTGGGGCTATTACTCATTCCTTTTCAAGAAACAGGATCCCCAAATCCCCATGTTTACTTATAGGTAGTCCTCTGTCAGCAACATCTAAACCGTCAGGACAATATAATGTCTATTTGAACTGTTTTGATTTAATACGTCCTAGCTGTCTTTTGTAACAAAAGCTGATGCTTTGTCTGAAATACCTGGAAGTGCTCCATCTGATTGCAGGAGAATCCATCCTGGGCTGCAAGGGAGGTGCTGTAAGATCACTCTTGGCACCCCTTTTCCATTGTTACCCATCCACATCATCAAAGGGGCAATGCACAATAGTATTGCTCTTCCAGCGCATCAGGAAAGAGGCCTGGCTGATTTTAGTTGGGAAGAAACTCTGAATGCACCCAATCCTTGGCAAGTTCTTGGTGGCACAGGTGAGTGACACAAACACTCCATTTCACAATGCCTCCTGTTTGATGTCCCTGAAATCTGCCATCAATAGTCTCAGAGGCTCCCAGCACAGCCTGTACCTCTATACCCTGCCACCAGCTTGCCTTCATACCCAGGGAACCTCTTCAGAAACTCTAATGCCATCAATACACTAATTCTTGGAGACCCCCCCGGGTGGGGACACCTTACCGCCATACCTCAGAGGAATGCCCTGTGCTATTCAGTCAAGAGGCTCTATTCATGACAGCAGCCAGGTCCCAATTTACCACTGCAATGTCAAGTGGAGAATCACATAGAGGGATGAGCACAGCCACAGCATCTGCCCTTCTCTTAGCCCATATCTGACAACATGCTTAGCTGTCGGGGCCCCTGCTCCAAAATCACAAAGAAACTCCAGCAGAGTTGTCAGGTAATCAAAATACACTTAGGAACTACTTGCGTGTGAACCTAAGATGACACCTGTCAATCACAGTCTTTCTATCCAATATTACTATCACACTTTGTTGTTTTTGACCCTGACCTCTTCCATAAATGTTAACAGTTTTTACCTACCCCAACTTGCTCCCCTCTCCCACTTACTGACATGGATAAGCCCTGTCCTGGCACCACTTTGAAAAAGGTATTGCCTTTACCTTATCCAGCAAGCAAAAGCATAGAGGAACACTGATAAGGGAGAAGGAAAAAAAAAAAAAGTTGACATTGATCTACCTGGTCCCTCTGCTGCCATGCAATTTCAGGCTGTCCTACCAGCCTTTATCATGCTTTATTTCTTCAAACCTTTTCATCCAGCTAGAAATTGGGTGGCCTGAAAAGAAGCAAGATGGTGTTCATATTCCCATGCAATTTGCAGAGCTTCCCAGTTACCAGCTGGCCTGGTCTGTGACTTAGATTAAAAAATATAGTTCAAAGCAATCTCAGTCATACTAACTTGGTAAGGTCATTTTTCCGGGTTAGATAAAACACTTTCAGTCTCACAGAATCAGTGAATCACAGACTGGCTGAGTTTGGAAAGCACCTCTGGAGGTCATCATGTTCAACCTTCTTGTGCAAGCAGGTTCACCCCTGAGGCCACCCAGGCCACATTGCCCAGGACCCTAATATCTTTCTGGCTCAATAAACTGCTGAGTCACATCTGTGTCTGGTTCCTGGTTTCTCTACAGGTCCAGCCTGATTTCAGCTATTTTTGGCAGTCCACTTGTATTCCACCCCTGATCCTAAGAAAATGGACTTCCTGGGGACTCATTCTGAGCTATTGGAAGTCTTCTGGGAACTGGCCAAGCTGCAGTTTGATAAACTTGGTGCTGTCTTTACATTGAGAATGCCCCTTTCTACTCATAGTCACTGTTGTATGACAACATTTTGTATCTCTGTCAGAAGTGTGTCTAGTAAGACTAATGAAACAAACGTTTATTTACCTCTGGATTGGTTTATTAATAATAAACTCAAGCAGCAGAAAATCCTACTGAGAAGTTTAGCTCTGACATAGGCTGTCCCTGTCATACCTTCAGAAATTAGCCATACAGAAGGGAAAGTATCTCTAGCAGAAGCTTCATAAATGTATTAGCTACTGTGTCACTATTAGGGTGAGCTAAGTCATCTTTCAGCTCAGACAGGTTTAAAATCCTCGCACTGTCGCAGTAACACATCTCCAAGTCAAATGGGTCAAAAAAGCCCACAGAAATAGCATTACATAAAGTACTGGCTTATTACTCAGGAGCTTTCTGAAGTTAGTTTCAGGTTTAATCTGTTCACAACTAAGCTCTTCTTACTTTTATTTCTTTTTCCCCATTCTCTTGTCCTGAAGAATTTGAGCTATTGGCAAAAACGCATATTGAATATTGCTGAAAACAAGCTAGCTGTTTTCTCTGCTGAAAGTCCTTTATGTTACCACATTTGTGCAGTCCATCATGGTCTGATAGTCCTTAATATAGGAGAGCCAAAATAATCGTGAGTTTGTACTTGGAACCTAAAATGAAATGAGGAAAACATTTTTTCAGCCAGCTTTTGGAAACTTTGGAGAATACTGTGTGAGCTGCTTTGCTTTTGGTCTCTACAACCCCTAGACCCCTTTATTGGAGTTAGCATCTCTCCATGTGTGCTTTGATCCACCTAGAAGGCCAGCTCTGGCAGTCTGTCTATGCCAGGTGCTTACACAATACACCTAGAAGCATCCTGAATTTTGGGTAAACTCCTATACTCACCTGCAGTCATTAGCATTGCCCTCACAGACATCCTGATTCTGGGTTGAATGAAGATTGTCAACCAGTCTCATCTGCTGGCATTATTAGGTTCCTTCTTAGAAAGTCACCAGAAGTCTAATATAAAAAAACAAACCAAAACAAAGAAGACATTCAGACAAAAAAACCCCACAAATGCACATTGCCCCAGTTCCAGGTTCCCATGTAGTCTGGACAGCTAATTTCAACCTGGGACTCTGGGATGGGTTGGCTTGGTAAACAGCCAGATTTCCACCCAGCTACTCCCTCCCTCCCTCTTCATTTTAAGCAGGGAGGGGCAGAAAATAGGGTGAGAAAGCTCATGGGTTGGGGTAAAGACAGGGAGATTACTTAGCAGTTACTCTTGTGGGCAAAAGAAATTCAGCTTCAGGAAAATTAATTCAATTTATTGCCACTTAAATTAGATTTGGGGATTGAGAAATTAAGATAAACATTAAAACAGGAAGTTTACTCCTTTCTCTCCCAGGCTCAGCTTCACTTCAGTATTCTCTACCCAGCCCCGAGTGGTGCAGGGGGAGTGGGGGGCTGTGGTCAGTATATATCAGTTCCTCTCTGCAGCTCCTTCCTTCTCACACTTTTAACCTGCTCCAGTGTGGGATCTCCACAGGCTGCAATTCCTTCAGAAAATGTCCACCTGCTCTGACGTGGGGTCCTCCATGGGCCACAGCATGGATATCTGCCCTGGAGTAGTCCTCTCCATGGGCTGCAGGGAAATATCTGCTCCAGTGCCTGAAGTGCTTCCTTCCCTCCCCTCATCTCTGGGCTTCATGGTGTTGTTTCTCACTCTTTCTTCCCTCCTCCTCTATCTGTCTGGTGGTTTTTGCCATTTTTTAAGAAGTTTGCCTGTAGTGGGTCCATTGCGGAGCTGGCTGGAACTGGTTGTGTCTGACATGGGGCAGCTGCTTGTCTCTCCTCAGAGAGGCCACCCCTGTAACCCACCGGCTGCCAGCACCTCGCCCCGTGTGGGGGACACCACATGGCAGGGTACCTGTACCTTGGGGACGCACCGCTAGATTGACAGATGTAAAGGATCAGGTAAAGGAATGTTTGAGGATGATAATTTATGTTAGTTGAAATTTTTAAATAGTAGTAATTTAAATAAGTATCCATAGTTTCTTACTCAGTATAGTAATATTAGTAATTACCGCTGCTGTAGCAGTGCTGTGTAGGCCTGCAGGGGAGCCCAGCTGCACCTCGCGAAACATCCTCTCCTCACTGGTCCTTATACAGGGTCATCAGTAGCGTGTGGCACAGACAAGTCCCACACGGTGCCAGTGTTAAAAGATTTCTCAGGTGAAAATTTGTCAAGTTTATGGGCTAGACATCTTTGCAGAGAAACCTCATTTCTGCTGAATGAGAAATGCAACCATAGGGCTCCAGTGGTGCTCCAAGGTTTTGAAGCGGGGATGCAGCTGAAGCGGTTCAGCCCGGGACACTTCACAGTGATGGCTTCTGAGGGAACATGTAGACACAGCTCGAGTGCTGGGTATTGTCATGTGGAAATCAAAGCCATTTTCTGGCTGATTTCAATAGGAAAAGGAGAAAATCCTTACTTCACACTCATGGCTTTATGAAAAAAAAGAAAAAAGGAAGTGTTCAGAATGAATCAGTATAGAGAAGATTAAAATAAAATTTTTATTTTAATCTGAATAAAATACTGTTTTGAAGTAACAGTTCTGAATAAAATACTGTTTTAAATACTACAGTAAGATAAGACTTTGGAGACAAAAAAGGAAGCATATACATAAAAGCTTTTAAAATGATGAATAAAGGATGATTAGTATAACCTAAAAATGAAAAACAAAAGGCAGAAGGAAAAAACAGACCTAAAAGTAGTACTCTAATTTACAACTGCATTTATATACTTGTTAAGATTTTTACCCAACTCCTCTGTCAGAAAACGACATTAGATACATCTGTATAAAGCATAGTTTCCGGTTTAACCAGTTTAGAATGACCACATGCATTTTCTAGTTCACTGCAAGGTTAAGTAATACAATAAGAGCTCTCTAAATGTAATAATTCAGCAGAGTTACAATAGTTAACTAGCTGTTGCCAGTTACATTCCATTGGCTTTTTGATGCTTGATATTGAATATACCAACTGGAATAACAACATTTTGTCGTTTCAGGTCAGAAAGGCTGTTTTTTTTTTTTTTAGTTTAGAATGTCCTTTTTCCAAAAAACTAGAATGGATACAGACTAAAGGTAATATCAATTAGTACAATGCACAGTGTCTAGGGAGGAATAAAAAAGAAAAAAATAACTGATTTTTTTAAATAACTGAAGGTAAGCAAATGAAATTAAAATTGTAGTCTATTTATAATGAAGTATCATAGCTGACACTTTTAATCATTGGTGGAATGTTTTATGAAAATTGTAACTCCTTCGCTCACCAGTTTTCCACTGAGATGATGTGAGTTCTTGATCAGATAAGAGTGGAAAATGCATCTAAAATCAAACTTAGTGATATATACACAGAGAATGGGAAAGAAAGTGTATATGACATGAAATAGTATAATGTATATAAAGGTATAATTAGTCTGCCACAGGTATCAAGGAATTGCTTTTATGTTGAATTATTCTAATATCAGAAATCATATTCCACGGAGATGTGATCTGTCATTTCCTTAGGAGGTTTTTTTGGCTGCAGCTTAAGAACTCAGTATTTTAAAAAGTAAAAAACCTGAAAATAAACTTCATTAAAAAGTGGGGTAAGTCTCTTTTCCATGGGTTTCCTGTTTTGTCTTTGATGTTTTTTTGAGTTTCAGGAGAGATAGGAATATAGAAAAGTACTGAGTATGTTAACAGTGTTAAGCAGAGAACAGAGTAAGTGAAGTGTTTTCAGTATTTTCAGGCTCACAGCTTATATGAATCAACTAAAATTACTGGAGATATTAAAATAAGAAAGTATAATAAATAAGAACAGAATTGTCACTTATTCTTAAAAGATGTATCGGTAAACTACTTGTTCTTATTAAATGCTTAGTCCCATGCACACTTCCTAAAGCTATTTTCCATGGTAATGAAGCCAGATGAAACTTTTTTGTTTGTTTTTTTTTAATCTGACCCTAAGGAACAATTCTGCTTGAATTGTAATTGACTAATTCTACATTTTTGCTTTTTTCCCCTAAAGCTTCAGATTACTCTGCAAACTCTTTCCCCAGATTGAAATGTGCACACCAAACCAAAGCCGACATGTTTGTGCGCACGTTGACCTTTTTTAGGTGTTTGACTTTGGGGTAAGAATTGATGAGAACACAAGGAATCATTACTATTACTGAATACCGTTTATCTTATCCAAGGTATTTCTTCAATTAATGCACATGAAAATAAAACTTTCAGTAGATACTATCATTCTACTAAATTCAATAGGTCCATCACAATTAGTGAAAAAGGAGTGGATTAGGGATACTGAGAATTACTGAAATTGGGAGAAAAAATAAAAATAAAACACTCACAGAAGTTCAAGGAAAAGCAACCAAGCATGATTTTGTTCTATACATTGAGTTAGTGTATCTGAGTGTGTATTATGAGTACTATAGTCCCCATCCATCCCACAGTACATTTAATTAAAAAATATTTTTCTGAAGGCTTAATTCCAGTTTGAAGTTTTGCGTAAAAAAACCCAGAAGTATTTTTTAAGATGTCTGTAGTAAACTAACATAAATACTTTATTTGTGATTTTTTTAGGAAGTCTTCCCCATAAATATCCCAACTTCGTCAGAGTTCCCTTGAAGTTTTACTGAAGTCAGTAAAGCAGAGTTCATCCTACTCCACATCGAGTAGGGCCCTAAACAGTGGTTGTCTCAACAGGGAAGATGCCCTGTAATAGATCACTACTGTTTCTTGCAGTACTTGGTTTTCCTGTAGTCACCTTCTCTGCTATTATCCTCCATCCCTGTTTAACACAAGATAGCTTTAACTTACTCTATTTGTGTTGGGGTTTTAGGATATCTGAAAGTAAACAAAGAAACATTTCAGCTAACAAAAGTTATTGTAATCTATTTTTGCAGTTTGTGCAGTTTTATATGGTAGCAAGAATATTAGATTCAAACTGTCACAGATAGCTGATTTTCTGTGCACTTGCAGATGCTGGGGCTCACCTAGAAAAGATGAGTCTTGGGACATTTAGGGTTTAAAATCCTTTTTATAATGGGAAATTATGAGAGAAGGAGTTCTAGCCCAGCTTCCTGAAACTTCTCAGTTTGCCCAGCAGTGACCAAGACAATACTTGTAAGACCTTTGGTCCTGGTTCTGCTCTCATTTGTATTTGCATAAACCAAAAGCAACCTCAAGTTATCCCTGCTTTACAGGATTTTCAAAGAGAGAAGAGATAAGCCCGAATATATCACTTACCAGGGATCTTAAAAGCAAAGAGACTGTTTGGTACTACAAAGATGTTGTGATAGCATACCAATCTCAGGCTATTTTAAGTTGACTAATTAGGAAAAAGTTGAATACTGAAGAAATTCTCTAGAATCTCTTAACCTGAAATAGTATCAGGTTGTACTTTATCAACTCACTGGGGCCTGTTTGTGAACATTATAGGCATGCTCCTAGCTGCTTTGGAGGCAGTGCTAACCCAGAGTGGGCTCGGTGTACTGGGAGGATAACAGAGCTACACTATGTGCTTTTTGGGTGACCTGACTCATATTCCTCTAATACGAAAATATCTATTTTTATATAAACACAAGGAGATGCATGGTTCTTTAAAATACCTGTTTCATCCTTACAGTATTTACTTCTTGTTACTGTTCCAGCCCTGTGGAGCTATCTGGGAATTTCAGATTCTTACACAGAATTTTTTAGTTGTCTGAATAGGCGTAAATCTTAAAAAAAGCCCATTAGTGCATTTTCTATCTAGCTTCCTCTCACATCTGAAATGACAGTCTAATTTTTAAGAGCCTATAGACCTGACAAATCTGATACTGGGCTTAATGTAAAGGACTCTGAAGTGTATTATTTTAGGCATGGAGCACACTCATATTGCTTTGCTAACCTGCCAAAGACATGAGTTTGTCTGGGTTTTCTTTGTATTCTGCAGAGTCTCACAGGAAGCAATCGGAGAAGACTCTGTTGGAGGACACCCACATTCAAAAAATGTATGCTGCTCTGAGAGAACTTCTCTGTTTTCCTATTCTTCCCCTTTAAAGCTTGTGCATAAATGAGAAATACATTGTGATCCAGGACTGCCTCAACCCAACCACAAGTTCTATGATTGACATTTATGCAAAATGCTGATAGACAAATTCCTTAGTTATTTATCAACACTAAGCAGTCCCCACAGACATCACTCAGCAACCATATGCCATCATGCGAGTATTAGTATTTCCTTTCAAATCATTCTTCTGTATATGGGATCTATTTAAACAAATAAACTTACCTAGATATGAAAACAGTTGCCACATTTATTAAAAAAAAAGGAATACCTCCTTTAATAAAAGACTTTCATTTAGATATATGAGAAACACCCTGCACTATGTGAAGAGCTAGAGAGATAAGAATACCTCCCTCTCATACGCATCCCTTGACTTATACAGAGCATGAAGTTAAAAGTTCAAAATGTTAGAATTTATTAACCCGTGCACATACAGTTTTATCTGTGTGTGAGACCTAGGCATAAGAAAAGTGCCTAATGACTTGTATTGCCTATTTTCTTTTAAGAAAAGTCTTTTTTTATTACAACAAACAAGGTTTTAAAGCCAGAGTTCTGTCTGCCCTGTATGGATTTGCTAGGAAAAAAATCCCATTATTCTTCCTGTGAAACAGTAAAAGACCAAGTTTTTACAGGAGCAGGATTTTTTTTTTTTTTCCCCTCAAGGAGTGAATAAGGATTTCAGATTTTAGACTAATTTTTAGTGCTTGGAGTATTTAAGACTGAACAGCACTGCATTGTGTGTCCCACCCATTTATTAAAATATAAAATATATTTTATGCAATGTTTTTTCATACTGTGAACTGGCATTTACATTTGGAAAATACTCATCTGAGAGTTATATGCTAATACTAAATGAAAAAAAAATCAACAACAAAGCTTTCCTGATCAATTTCTTGCTGCCAAGCCAGGTATCTTCTTGTCGCAGTATTCCTCAAGAGTAGATTTTAATGCTCCTGAATGATGATTTTGTTTGTTTATTTTTTATGAGATGATTCAGTTCAGGGTACATAAGACATTCCTTCACCATCTACTTTCAAGACTCAAAAAATTCTGACCTTAGTCTGAATCAGATACACATATCTAGGGACAGAATTTATCCCAGGCAGCTGGATTGAGGGTGCCTTTCTGAGCTTTGCAATGTTAGAACAGCAGTGGGAAGTATCTTCTCAAGAAGGGCTCTGTCTTATTATTTTTAAAAGCAAGGTGAGGGAATGTCAGGTACTGCAGCCATTTACAGGGGGCACCTTACAAGACCTGCCTTACATCAGCTCAGCTCTAGAAGGCAGAACAGTAGGTGATTGTCTGCTCCTCTAATGCATTTAGAATGACAACTCTAGGGCAATAACTGCGATTCATCATTTCAGATGTTCTTAGGTCCCTGTCTTGCTACCTGCAGCTACACAGCTATCTTGCTTCTAGGAATCAGCCCTACTATCAACTTTTGCATGGAGGGCATTTTTGACCATTATGGTCAGGTGTCTGAAGAACAGAAATGAAGCCCTGACAGAATTTTTGAGAACTGTGAGATAGAAATCTAATTCTGTTGACCCTGAAGTGGACAAGGTAAGTTTAAAGAACCTGCCCAAAGAAACCAATCTATTAAAAATAAATTAGCTTAAAAGAAATTTGCTAAAATCCGGAAAAAGAAGCAATAAAATACAAATAATGTTTTAAAAATATATGCAGCACAATAATCTTGAACTTGGCATGGAGAAACAAACCTTAAATTCTAAAATATCTAAGTCCTAGTGTCCCATAAAATACAGATGGTCAGCCTACTAATAAAAGACAAGCTTCAGAGTCCTAACAAATAAAAAATTTCATGACACCTGCAGAAGCAAACATCTGCAAGCAAAGGCTGTCAGTGCTGGAGAAACATAGTTTCAAGACAAACATTGTTTTATCTTTTTGTCAGTAAAATGCAACTACACCAGCACAAACATATTGGATAGCTGCACCAGTTTGATTACTTACTTCATGGTTAAAACTGGGTGCAGTTAGTCTCAGTTCCTTATGACTAAAGAAGATCTGACATGAATAGAGGGTTTACCACTTCTGTGCTGTTTTTCATATCAACATTTCTCTTGCTTCTGTTTCCCTGATATCTTCTTCTGGCTTGCCTTGTGACAAAATTACACAGCTATACTTGGAAAATCTATACTTAGCCTATTTGAAGTCTACATCTTTTTCGCTGCCTTATGAATTAGCAGAGGTGCTGTAAATCACCAACCTAGACATCAGTTTTTATCCCTCTTCTTCATCATTGTTCATCAGGTATGACATAAGCAACTAGGATGAAGTTATCCAAGTTAAAACAGAGAATTCAGTCCACTAATATAGCAGAACAATATTTCAGTTGCTTTGCCACATGAAATGTGTTTTACTTAGGAAGCATATTAGATGATGTGGTTACTCAGTCATTCTATGGGATATTTATCCTTGGCTGGGTAAAGAAAACATGTCCGAATTAGCATGCATCTTTGTAGTGGCCAGCCAGTTAACGAGCACATTGTTCCAGACCCGTACTGCTGTTCCTTGCTCTGTGAATGTTTCATAGGTGATAGAGTGGCAAGAGGTACTTTAGAGGAAAGAGGAAAAAGGAAAAAGATACATTGGAAATCA
>Ga0065711_1030706_pt1 | contig 31678 bp, 23 predicted proteins | sample Hoacrofraction12_FD_59098 | JGI IMG/M metagenome (GOLD analysis project Ga0065711, IMG submission 59098) | Hoatzin crop microbial communities from Cojedes, Venezuela - Epithelial fraction 12 v2 (version 2) | ecosystem: Host-associated > Birds > Digestive system > Esophagus > Crop | place... | reverse complement strand
AAACTGATGTTTTACTGGAACAGGCTGCCCAGGGAGGTTGTGGAGTCTCCTTCTCTGGAGATACTCAAGACCTGCCTGGACAAGGTCCTGTGCAGCCTGCTGTAGGTGACCCTGCTTTGGCAGGGGGCTTGGACTAGATGACCCACAGAGGCCCTTTCCAACCCTTAACGTTCTGTGATTCTGTGATTTTAACAGACGTGCGAATTAACATTTAAATAATATGTTTAGAGCGAGAGAAGCTAAGCTTGCTGTCTTCTTTTGTCTTGTTTTTGGGGCGTTTTTGTTTGCTTGACTACTTTTGATCTTCCTCGGGGAACTTTGGTTTTGCCTGTTCTGAAAATGCATTTTTCCAGAGTTGTTGATGTCTGACAGTACACAGTCTCAGTAGATGTTCTCAAGCATTTGATCATGTCCTAGATGTGTTGAATGAACTAAATGAAGGTTCTGGTGTGTACCAGCTATTTCGATTTACTAACTTTTGCTGCAGGTACTGTTAATGTGACACTGAATTTTAAGAAGTGCGACATTCTGCGTAAAATGTGAATCCCTCTTGTGTTTAGATTCCTGTTGACAACCCGATAACTCGGGGTAATGATGGAGAGGATGATCCAACCTTCTGTGAGGTGTGTGGCAGAAGTGACCGCGAGGATCGCCTGCTGCTCTGTGACGGCTGTGATGCAGGGTAAGAAGGGTTGAAATGAATGTAGCACCTGCATGATTGCGGATAGCGCTGCAGGGCTGGCCAGTGTTTGGTCCACAGGCACTGACTGGTCTGTAGGATGCCCCTTGTTGCTCTCTGCAGGCTTGTCATCTGGCAAGACTTGTATCCATGTGCTTGCAGTGTAGATGTCCCCATGACTGATGGATCCTGTTCTGGTCATGTAGCAGCATATGTGTGGAGGGTGCTGTACACATTGTTGCTGCAGACCTCCGAAACAGGTGACCATACCTTCAAGTGACGAAGATGTTTGTGCTCATCCATGCAATAGCTGGGTGCATGGAGAGTAAAAAAACATATATCCTTTATGTCTTCTTAAGAGGGTGCATGACTTGTCCCAACTGACTGGGTGTTAGTGCTGCGTAGGAGAAGTGCTTAAGATTCATGGTTCCGTGCAATTTTGAGGTTTTTTCTTTATAGCCACAGCTATTAAATTATTCCCTTACTCGTGCTTACTTCTGTCGCTGCCTAACAATTTTTTGCCCTCCTTGATTAATAAAATAACTGTTTCAGTAGAGGCGTCAAGATACTTGAACACAATTTTGGACCTACAGTCTTCTGCTAGAATTGAAAGCATTTATACTGTTTAATCTCTCTCGCAGCATTGTCATTTTGATGATGTCAAAAGTTACCCATGGAACAAAGAAAGATAATTGCTTGCAATGAATATGTAAAATAGTCTCTCAAAAATGGCTTCTAGCAAGCTGACTAGACATCTGCTATGTCTGGTTTTGTCTTAGTGTTCTGTAGTGTCCATATACACTGATTCACCTTCTGGAGAACAGACAAAATCAGGAATGTTAAAGACTGTTAAGCATGTCATCAGAACACCGAGTTTGAAATACTTAACCAAAACCAGTGTTTCATAGGTATTATGTGAAGTCATGTCTTTCAGTTCTTTGTGAACTTTCATAAGCCGTAACTGAACTGAGGGTTTTGCTTCAGAGTTTCCTTTGTGGTGTCTCAATCGTTTCTCTGATTCCTCCCTCCACACCCTCCCAAGTTTGATACAGTTCTGTGGGTTTTTTTTAATCTTGTTTTCCTAAAACAAGTTCTTTATAAATGCTTGACTTCTAGAGTAAGCACTTCCTGAAGAAAGAACTTGCATGGAGAGCTAGCTCTCCATGGCTGAGATTAACTCTAGAAAGATGTAGAATAGCTTGCTTCAAATCCTAGTTTTATTCTTCTACACTCTCTCTCTGACCTGACACTGGAGTGAAAATTTCATCAGTTATTTTTGCCAACAATTCTAAAGCCAATGTCATCCTGTCTTTCCATTGCTTTTAGCTAGATGTGGCTTTCCACAGCATTTAAACTGTGTGGTGTAATGCTGTTATCGTATGCATGAAAGTTATGGTTTAAGTAATCAAATCTTTTTCCATTGAAACTGTTTTCAGGTAAGACTTGTGGTGGCAGCCTGTCTTTCTGAACTTGTAACAATAGCGTTAGGATTGGTATGAATACAAAAGTGCATGTGTCTAGACACTTGAACAAACAGTAGGAAAGGGGTTCATTGTGTTAATGGTGTGACACATTAATGTGTGACTTCACTCAGATCACCAAGTAGCAAGAAGAAAGTAGCGCTGATAGAGAGATAGGTGTCAAGAAGAACAGGGCTACCTCCGTGACCAAAATTCCTGAATTCCATAGATTTAATTTTTCTTATTGTTCGTGAGGACTGAGACTAAGTAATGAGGCAGAAGGTCTCCCAAAGCATCCCTTTATTCCTTGAAGATACAAGAAAGAAGTCTGTAATCAGTTCTTCGCTGCCGGTCACAGAGCCCAAGAGATGTGTTGAGGACTTGATGGCCAGTGTCTCTTGCCGTCTGCGTTACACACAAATAATCCTGCCCAGGCCACTTGGGCACACTGAGTCTTTGTGCTTGTGAGTGGGTGGGTACAAGAGTGCAAGTAAATGAACCTGAGAGAATGAGTGTGAGTAAAATCAATTTACTTTGAGTTCTTTGTAAAACGAGTATCACCTTATCCTTCTATAAGATCTGGCATTGGGCTTTGTTATGATGATTTTCTGTGAGGTGAGGTTCTTTTCCCTGTCCTGGTGACTCTAGATAGGTGTTGTAATAGATTCTCCAGCGTCCAAGGCTTTAGGGCTGAAAGTCTTTGCTTGTCAAGTAGGTCATAACTTGACTTCAGAACTCCCAGAGATAATTTGAAGAGTATGTAATGAAGTTCTTGCTACAGGTACTTGTGTTATGACTTTGGCCTGAACCTGACAATACTACTTGTCAGAGTACTACTTTGGGGAAATGATCTCGTTCTTGGTAGCTGGCAGTTAGAGAATGAACTCTCCTTTCCCAGAGAAGGAAAATACTTTGCTGCTCTAATTTTAATGTAATGATTTATTGCAAACATATTTTTTCAACTTCGTCTCCATAAGTGTCTAAAATCTCATGTGCTGAGGTATACTCTTTCATGCAAGAAAGACATGATACTCCATTTCGTATTGACAATTAATGAATTTTAGTATAAACATAATATTGATGGTTTTGACAGTTTAGCTGCAAATTGAGTTTATCACAACGTAATTGGGAACAGGTTTGAAAGACACAGTCTGAAGCTGGGGTAACGGGTGAAAGGTAGGTTACCGGCTGTAGTCTGTCTCTGGTTTTTGTGTATTGCTATAAAATGGGATTAGAGCATCAGATGGGTGTTCCTTCCCTTTTCATTACTCTGTGGCCAGGCACAAAGAGAAGTGAATCAGGCAGTGAATTTTGGCATGGGAGGGTGAAACAGAGCTTCACTCTTTTTCCTTTACTTATTTCAGAGTTAAACATGGTTCTACATCAGAAATAACAGTAGGGTTTCCCTTTTTAGAAAAAGAACAAAGTTGGCCATAGAAATGTTGCTGATTTGAAGCTGAAACTCTGACTTTAAGGCTGTGTTCCTTGCCTAGGGAACTTGGTCTAAGCACTAGGTTTTCATGGGAGGCATCTCATTTACTTGGGAAATCTGTTTTTATTCTTCTTAGCAGTGTAACTTGAACATGAGTTGCTTCAAAAATTCTGTGCTACTAAGGCATGTTGTTTTGGCTGGGTTTTAATTGCTGAAAATGGAATTGAACAAGTTACAGAACACAGGTTGGGTGATGTTGAAAGGCTTTCCTGTGTAGCTTTTCTGTAAGTGGTTGGTGAGAGTGTTCTGTCTTGCTGCTGAGCCTGTTGACTAGAGAGCATTTCAACAGGCCTATCAAAGCTAGCATTACGCTCTCTTCTTTCCCTTTGAGATTTGATAAGGATGAGCATGGTTCTCGGTCAGATGGTGTTTGGAAGTCAGTGTGGCTAGTCTCCAGTCCTGCAAGCAACTGTATAAAGCCAGTTACTGGCCAACGCTCTGCAGCCTAGCTTGTGCAGCTATGCAGAAATCCTTATCACTGGTTGTCTTTAATCATGCCAGGTGCACATGGGATGCAGTGCGTTTGTTCAGTGTAACAAGGCATTGCAGCTTATCTGTGTCTAGTCATGTAGCATAAATAACACTTTGTTGGGTTGCAGGAAACTGATGTTGTTTCTTGATTGCCTGTCTCACCAGTACTTCTCCTTTCTCTTAGCCACCATCGGTTTTGGCTCTGCACGTTTCTTGGAGCTTGGGTTCCACTGGCAAGCAATATACCACACAGCGAGGGGGGAAAAACACTGTCATTTCTGAGATTTTATTTTTTTTTTTTTTGAGCCTAAAGTGATCAAAAGACCCTTATATAACTGTCAGGTAGTATCATTTCTCTGGAGATTGGTAGAAAGAAGCATATGCGTAGACTGTAGTTCAAGCTTAAGAAAACGTGTCCGCCTTATGTAGCATGTGGACAGAGGTAAAAGGCTCTTTTCCCTTGGTAAGGTGTGCATTGTTGGATGTCTGTTTTACTTTTTCTTTTCTTTTCGCAAGGTACCATATGGAATGCCTTAATCCACCTCTGAGTGAAGTCCCTGTAGAGGAATGGTTCTGTCCAGCCTGTGCCCCCGTGGGCATGGGTGCTGCTGCAGGTGAGGGTTTTGTGGTACCCAGTCAAAGTAAATATTTTTCTCTGACTTAGGTGATGTGAAGCATGTGCTCTTTTGAAGAGATGTTTAACCCCTGGTTTTATCTGTTATAAATAATTGTTTTGATAGGCATTCTCTCTTGAACCTAAAGAGTTGACTTGAACTCCTGACTGATGAGAGGATCTTGTTTGTTAAGATTTTCATCTGCAGTTACAACCGATGGAGCTGCTTCTTACAGGCATTCTTTAACCTTCCTGAGGCAAGCCCAGCACTTCAGTGCAACTGCATTATGTTACATTGGAAAGAATTTATTAGTATCCTGATCTCAGATTGCCAGGGTAACAGCAATTTCTGTTACCTAGAAAATCGTCTTTCTGCCTGACAGCCTGAAGTGGTGGTGTCTGTGCTCATTTCCTTTTGAGTAGATAACGTCCGCCTCTGGAGGTGATTGGTTTAAAAAAGGGAATACTGATATCTATATATTTTTTTTTTTTAGTCCAAACTTCTTGAAATGCTTTCACCTGTAGAAAGACAAGTGACCTGGGCATCTTTCCTTTCAAGATACAGATCATGTCAGTGAAGAAGAGGATGCTGCCCTCGTGGCTGATGTTATTGCTACCACCAGTGGGCTACGCCCTCATGTCCGAACCCGAGCTATAGCCAGAACTCGACAGAGTGAACGAGTTAGAGCAACAGTGAACAGAAACCGGATAACAACAGCGCAACAAATTCAGGTATTTAGGAGTGTTTGCTAATGAGCTTCTGGAAGAACCTTGTGGAATAGTTGCAAGAAGTCCCCTCTTAAGTAGCTTAGCTGTCTGTGTTGACTGTCCATAGCACAATGATTAGTATTTGTGGAATTCTTTTAAACCGAGATGTAGAACGTGCAAATTGAGTGCAGCATACGACCAAGACACTCTGTTTTGAAATCTGTGGTAGCTTGCTCTCTTCATCTACATTTTTATCACCTCAGCTGTGAGCAAAATTGTATCTTTGTTCTCAATGGCTGTTAAGGCACAGTTTGTGCACCACTTCTGTTTTTTTAGCATGCTTTTTTCGCGGAGGCATGTTTATTTGACATCTGTTTATTTGCTTGTTGGTCCTCCTACCCCCTTTCCCATAGTACTGGAATCTGTTGGGCACGTGCAGCCAAATTGGAGAGAAAAAATTAGTATTTTTAAGGTTTCTACATTTGTGAAAATCAGCCTGTTATTGATGAGAAAAAAACCAGATGCTAGTGTTCTCAGTGACGTGGCAGTGTGAGTTCAGTTGCATTAACAGGTACCAGAGAATCTAAGCCTGAAAGTATCCCAAATACCGAAGGTCCCTCAAATCCTTTACTGTTTATTGGCTGGCTGTGGATTTTGGGTTAGGTCTGCTAGAAGGGCTGTCCTTGGAGTGTGAAGTGCAGACTGGGAAAAGACTGAGTTGGAGGTAGGAGATCTGGCAGATTAAGCTTTCACTTGTAATCCAGTTGTAAAGGTTGGGTGAGAAAGAAAAAGGAAATGCACTTGAGATTGTGAAGGGCCTCAAGATCATGAGCTACACTTCTATATTCTGTAACTACAGGCAGAAAAAATAAAAGACAGGCTTAAGTGAATCAAAACAAAATGCCAAAATCTGGGGGAGAAAAGTGGAGTTTTTCCGTTATCTTACCTACCTGCCAGTGTGTCAGAACAGTCTACTGTTAATTGGCTCCCGAGCGTTTACCTGTTAAATTTCTCATCAAAATCATTGCAAGTAGGAGGAGAGGAATGTGTAGCAAATCCCGAATGATCTGAATTACAGCAGTAAGTACATTTTGAAGTAGGGGTCGTGAATGAAGATCTAGCTCACCTCAAGTTTTATAATGGGTTTTTTTTTTTCCCCCCTTGAATTAAGGACTTCCCGGAGTGCTTTAGCAGTCCTTAAATTCATTTTGCCCTCCATGGTGGAGGCAATTTTACTGGGCTGCCAACCCCCCTGTCTCCAAACCCAGGCCTTTTAATTTCAACTTTAGACGAATTAGCAAAATAGAAAAACTTCATGCATGATTTGATGCATTGTTGTTAAGCAATTACATCGGAGTTGTCGGGGCTATATGTTGAAAAAAGTAGGTTTCAAAGAGTGTGGTTTGAGATGAAATGCTGTGCAGGGTAACTGCTAGTGCTTTTCTTTCTTTCCTTACCTGTTGCTTTAGAAATAGCGTGTAGCTGTCTCCTGTAGTTGAGAGAGGTGGTACCTGGGGACTTTACCGTTGCATAGTAAAGTAAGCCTGGAAGCCCGATACTTGCCATATGAGAAGCCATTCCCAGCTCCACTTCTCAGTCTGCAGAGATTATTATGAACGGTACCTAGAAAGGCACCATTACTTATTCCCTTTATCCCTGAATAAAAGTGCATCTTTTTCTAGCTCGTACCTTGAGTTGCTTGAGTTGCTGATTTCAGATCCTTGTAAAGCTTTAGTATTTGGGGAGGCAGTTTGTTTTGTAATTCATCTGTTGTTCTGTAGGTGCCTAAACTGGTGGTGTTTACCTAGATGTACTATTTTATGTCCTTCTAGAAAAAGAAATGTGTTTAGGCTGAAGTTCAGGGCTTTCCTTACTCAGTCCTGTTCTCCTCCAAATCAGAGAACCTTATTTAGAATTTTTTGGCACTGACGATACTTAATGTTCTAATAAAAATAGCTCAGTAAAATAGTTTTGAATATGCATTAGTGGCACCAACAGAGAACCTTCGTGAAATTACTTCCATAGTAAGATGAATTGAAGCATACGTTTCTGTTGGCATATTCTATTTTCAAACATTTTGCAGTTTGAAGCTTCTTTGCCGCTGCATGGTACTCTAAAGCCATTTCCTCAATGAAAATCTAAGGGATTGTTCTCATTTAAAGAGTCAGAGTTAGGCTAGCTGTGACTTGTAATACTGAGAGAGGCTGAAGAGCATGGTCGTATTCTCCGTGATATGACAGTCAATAGGTGAGAAAGGTGACTTAATTGCTTAACTGCCAGCTTGGTGACACGTGTGCTTCTCATTCAAATCTCAAATCCATTTTTCATCAAATGCTTTATAAGTAACTTGTTGCTGACCTTTAGATGCCTATATCATGTAACTTCTAATCCCCCATGCAGCACGTGCCAAGGTACCTCACGTCCTCTCTTGTGGATGAAACAATTGAGGCAGTTGTCGCAGGCCTAAACACAGCCATCTACCAGCGTCCTCTTACACCATGGGCTCCTACTAGACAGAAAAGAAAAAGAGGTAAGGGCATCAGACACCTCCTGTGGTTCCCATCTTCAAGAATAAAAGCTTGGGAAGATAGCCCGAATCATACCAGATACTCTAGATCAGCTGTATGCTGCCACACGTGTGCAGCTACAGAAGCATACCACATGTATCATCTTCTTTCCACATAACGCCTCTGCCCAGAAGTGTCTTGAAGGTTGCTTTTAAATAAATCCTGATGATTTAATTTTTTCTGCTCTGCTGTTTTATACTGTTACAGCACACTGTAAGTCTCTTTAAGCTACTTTATGTGCCATGAGGGAATGAAAGGGGAGTACAAGGTAAAATGCACTGTCAGCACTTAGCCAAATACTTGGTTGTATTTTGTCCCATCAGGTAGGAGGAAGAAAGTAGGAGGCAAAAAAAGAACTCAGACAAAATCTTCTGCTGCAAAGAAGAGTTCAGGGATACAGCTGAAGAGACGCAAGCGTCTGATAAAGAAGAGAAGGGGAAAAAAGCAGAGAGTAAGATCACATATGAGTTTCTGCTGGTGTCAAGATCCACTATTTTTTTAGCTATGGGATTCAATGGAAAAAATACTGTCTTAAAATGATAGCAGGTAACTTTTTTTCTAGTGGGAATATGTGTAGGATGTGTCCAGTGTACTCCAGAAAGATGCTGTACATGGAAATGAATTGCAACTTTCAGGCAGGCCAGCTGGGTTTGCTGACAAATCCTGTTACCTGACCTGCAGGGATCACACTGTAAAGCCATGTCCTGCAGGCTTTGTGTGACGCCTTGCCATTCAGCTCTAGCGTTTACTTGGTACTGATGCAAGCTCAGTTAAAACTGCCACAACCTATTCTTTGTAATAGGCTATGGATGTTTGTGTCTGTGTTGTTGCAAACCCAGTTAATCGGCCATAAGGACTCTCAAAATCCTGTTCCAGTTGTGGATAGTGTTCTCACATGAATTGTACTGAATACTCTGCACCAGCCTGACTTTTGTACTCAGCTACCTTAACTAGAGTTTACATCATACAGCCAGAACTGTCCCTCCAGCCTTTAATAACGAACTGACAATTTTGAATGACATTATTAAAGATTTTTGGAAACTCGGCTTACCTGGTTGCTTAAATCTGATATGCGCAGTCTCTGTATGAAGTGACATGTAGGGCATAGTTAGAAGTTTAGTAAATGCTTTAAAACAAATGTAGATGATAAATGCATACCACTTCTGCTACCAGCGGTAGTAACCTGTTGATTGTACTTAGCCTAAGTGAAGAATTTGGGGCTTTAAACCCAGGGTATGTACCTGCCCTAACATACAAATAACCAAATCTCTTTATCTGTGCAGATGAAAAATGAGGTTACTACTCGCTCCCGTATTGCAAGAACTCTTGGTCTTAGTAAACCTGTGCGTGGGGCCTCGATTCCTTCCATGTACAAACCAACGGAGCCCTCGCTTGGTGTGATGAGAGCAGATATCGGTGCAGCCTCTCTGTCTGTGTTTGGAGATCCATATGAGTTGGATCCTTATGAAAGGTGAGGTATCTCTGGATTATGATCAGGGACCGATAATTTTGGAAGTGTTGGTTTGTTTGTACACGTGACTTTTTGCAGAGTGTAGATCTTGCATCAGCTTTGGATACACAGCTTATAACAATACATTGGCCTGTTCTTTTGTTCCTTCTTGGCCGAGTTGCTGAGCTCTTAAATCATCCATCTTTAAAGAGGTTTCCTGGAAATAATAAGCCTTGTAAAAACCTTTAGTAGGATATATGGGGTTATTCAAAGGCTAGAATCTGAAGAAGTTGTATCCTAATCAATCAATTTCTATTTGTTGATTTTAAGTGAAAATAGCTAGCATATTTGGTATACAATAAACAGTGACTTCCTGTAGAATTGAATGGAACTGTGGAATCTTCTGTGTTTCTCCTTTTCCCATCTTTGCTTTTCCAGACAATTTAAATTCAGGAGGAATCTTACTATGCCATAGTTTGTGTCACTCTTAAGCTTTGGATTTTGGGGAGAGGACATCTGAAATCTTTGCTGGTGAAATTTAATTTTCCACTGAATAAGTCATTTTGGTCCTTTCATAAACACAAACTACCCGTTTAATATTTAAAAAATAAAAATCTACATTTACGTATCTGCTGGCTGGGTTACGCTGTTCTGTTTATGTAGTCACAGAAAATAAGTGTATTGCACAGATACTTTTTTAATGTGTCATAATAAAACAAACGATGCTCTCTAACCGTATCTGTCCTAGTAGTATTATCTACTTCATCTATTTGACGTGAAAGACATTCAGACAATTTCAGGGTTCGTGTGTGTGTGTTTTACCCACAGTAACGAAGAGGTTCCAGCAAATCCAGATTCACCAGTGAGTGCCAAAAGGAGAGTTCTCTCCCAGTCAGCACTGAGGTCTCACCGTCCTGTGGCTAGACCTATTTCTGTGGGACTTTCCAGGTAAAAATCCATCAAGTTATGTATTTTATTTTTCTTAATTGTCTAATGATTCTAACAAAAGAGCAAACTGGGTGATCATCCTGGTTTAACTCTTTTCTTACCCTGGGTATTCTGAAAGAGAGTGTGTCTGTGCGTGTGCTTGCACGTGTGTAGATAAATAACCACAGCAGTTTATGCAAGAATTCTTTTTTTATGTTGAAGGACACACACTTATTCTTTCATAATGGCTCTGACTGTTGCACTGAAACTTCAGATTGGTATTTCCACCCTGATCTGGCTCCTCTTGCTGTTTTGGAATTGTTTAGCAACCCAGTTTCATTAACCTTTAAAAAAAACTATTTGCTTATTTGAGATGGCTGGAGAATCTAATTTTAGATCTAGAGGAGGAGATAAGGGATGTACCCACCTCACCCAGTTCCTCTGCTGTTTGTTGGTGCTCAGAAAATAGAGATAAAACTCTTTGTTTAATCCTGCAATTTAAGTTGCTTTGCTGTCTGACAGATATCTCTGTGTGTGCAAATTGTGTGCCCCTGTGCCCACCAGAACCAGGGAGCCTTGCTGGGTGCCCCTCTCAGCAGCCACAGTGGGTTTTCAGGACTGGGCTGTAGGACACAGTGCAGAGGGGTAGGACACAGGGATCCAGGAGCATGACAAGTAGAGAGGGGATGGGGAAAATGACTGAGGCAGGTACCAATCGAGTCACAGAAAACTGCAAGACTGAGGGAGATGAAGACTAGGAGAAATGGAGGAGCTCAGCTTAAATGATTAAAGGTGTGAGATGTTTTCATGGCTGTCCTATAATACGTCTGACTTGTGGCAAAGGTTGGTTTCTCAGGATTGCGATAGTGTATTTCAATGATAACTTGGAGTATTTCTATACCTTTCCCATCTCAATCCTGAAGGAAGCCTTTCAGGAAGCTTTCCATGTCCTCATAGTTACTTGAGTAGCACGTTGTTTAGAAGGTAGAACTGTTTAGCTGAAATTCGGCTTTTCTAAAGGCTTGATTTGCCGGCACTACAGTGAGTTTGCTGGTCTGGCCTAGGCAGCCAATTCTTTTAGCATCCTCATTTTGTCTTTCTGTTGTATGTTATTACAGGTTTTTGTTGTATGTTATGTTTAGAAAGCTTGTTTTGTTACACAGAAATTAAATATAGCTCCCTCAAAGAGATGGGTCTGTTGGTCTATTTCAAAGTTTTGTTTTGGTGGTTGTTTTTTTTTGAACAAACCCCAAATCCCACCAACACAAAAGCAAAGAAAGAAAAAGAAAAAAGCCACACGCCAACACCAAAAATACTCAAACCTTTTCAGTCCATCTTTCAAGAACAGAGAACTTTTATAGTTAAACCATTTTCATAAGATTAAGTAACATGTGAAGGGGAGTGTTTGTATTGTCCCGCGTGTGGGAGCATTGCTGTTTTTCTTTGTGATTCCTCTTATGCCATGCTCTTAGCTACCCTACCAGTAGGCATCTGTGTGTATTCTCACTGGTGCTAAATACCAGTTCAAGCTGCATCAATTGTTTTAGATAGTGATGTAGGCCTGAGGAATACATTTGTGATCGTGATTTGGTGAGAGAGAGAGAGGCAGCTGGGATGGAAATATCTCTGAAGTACTGAACAATAGTTTACTCTTCAAAAATGCATTTTAAATGCACTGGAAGGTTAATCTTGATACACAACACGGTGAGCATCACTCTTAAATAAGATTAAAAGCATTTGCTTACCAAAGGTCTGTGATATGACTACATGCTTTCCTGTCCTGTGGTATTCCTGTGGGAAGTCAGTAAAAGCTTCACTTCCGTTTGTCAGAGGGAGATAGGGGCTGAATGGCTCTAGTGAAGCCAAAACTACAAATGAACTTCTGTGGCTGACCCCTGTTTATGCCCTTGATTTCAGTTTCTTTTTAATGTAACGTGTGTGTATAGAACAAGTGCTGTAAGAGTAAAGGAAATATAACCCCTCTGAAACACGTAGAAGCAGTGTACCTGCCTTGAGTCCTGATCAAGAAGCAGAAGCTGCCCCTGTGCCTGATCTGTTGGGAAGTATCCTGTCTGGACAGAGCTTTCTCATGATGAGTAGTTCAGATGTGGTCATCAACAGAGATGGTTCACTGACGGCGAAGAACATAGGTAAGGATTTGGCACTTCAGAGTGCAATTAACCTCTTTGTTTCATCCACATCTGCCCTGGTCCTGCAGGCTACATAGCTTCAAACACAGGGATACCGTTACTCAGCATTTGAATATGTAGGATAGATTCAGTAGATGCCAGCAGTAATCCATCTAAAAGATTCTTACATATGCTCTGAAATAGTGTTACTTGTCTCTGTTTTAATTGCAGAGCTGAGATGTTGCTGGAGGATTTTGGTTTTAATAGATAGTTTTCTTCTTTTAGAAGTACTGCACTGTAGTTTCATGCTCTGTTATAAAAGATGGAGGACTAGATGGAGCAGAAATCTTAGTACCCAGTTCCTCTGGCGCTTGTCATGCATTGCTGCCATGCCTGTGAACTGTACTTTGGTTTGAAGAGCAATGAGGAGGACCTTGGAAAGAAGTTTCTTTGCAAAAGTAGAGCTCTAGAATACATGCTAGCATCTTCAGCTATGTCTTCCCTTGGCGTAGTATTATTTGGAAGGAATGTACTCAAAGTGAAACTCAGAGCTTTATTCTTAAAATAAGTACCTATAACATCCTTTGTTATAGTAATTTTTGTCCATCAGTGATGACGGGATAATAAACACGAATCTGGTGATAATCTGCAGAATGGAATAATTTATTTCCTAAGCATTAGTGTTTACCTCAAAGATGCAGTTGTCTGGCATGTTAAACCTTGAGCATCTGATCAAGAGAACTATTGGACTGCCTTATTACTGTGTGGTATGTCTGCACACCAAAGTGGAGCTTAAAATAATCAGCTCAGTACTTGTAGTGTTGGGGGGGAAATGTCCAAATACGTACTGAAAAGCTTAATTGTTTGTTGTATGCCGTAGCTCCACTTCACAGAAAATCAGCAAATGACTCAAGAGTGGATGATGGTTCAGGACACAACACCCAACCGAGTACAGTGCACTCAGGGATCACAGCAAGCAGCTCCGTTGCTGGACCTTCAGTTTCCTCGGGGCTCAGTACTCACACCAGACCCTCCTCCTCAAGCTTGTTTTCATCGCCTTCACTGAGCAGGATTGAGCCTGCAGCAAACCCTGCACAGACTACATCAGAAAAGGCAACTGTAAAATCAGAATATTCAATGACACCCAGGTCCGTTCAGACTCAGAATATAGCTACCCTGAGCAGGCATGGCTCCAAGTCAGATGAAATGCCCAGATTTAATGGAAACTCTAAAAACTGTGCACCCACTGACTCGTCTTCAAAGCCCCTGAGCTGTAATTTGAATTATGGCTCAAAAGCTGTAACTGTGAGGCAGCCATTAAAACCACTTCCCAAGAGAATTGATATCTTTGAGCTTCCCAGGATACCAAAGATTAAAAAGGAAATGAGCAGCAATCAGGTGGAGCCAGAACCTGCAGGAAGCCAAAGCTATGACATCCCCAGCTCCTGTATAACGCAGCTGACTGGCAAAGAGAGCACTAATCAGCCGGGAAAGGGTAGCAAGATGGAAAGTCAGAAGTCAAATGCCAAAGAATCTCAGCAACAAACACGTACAAGTGGAGTGTCTTTTTCTACCAGTACAGGCATGTATAGCAGTTCATCGCTAATGGACACTTCAAGGAGCAAAGGCCCAAGCTCTTTCGAGAGTTTTAAAATCAATATTCCTGGAAACGCAGGACATCCCAGCAGACTGCCTAACCCAGGATTCTGTAACACCTTCCGACCTGTGGATGAGAAAGTGGAACAGAAAGAGAGTCCTTCACCTCTTTTCTCAGTTAAGAAAAAGCAGGTCAAAAGTGAAATATATGATCCCTTTGAGCCAACAGGATCGGACTCGAGTTCAGCAAGCAGCAGTCCTGAAAGGCTTGGCTCAGGGATCCCGCTAACTAATATTACCAGGACTATTTCCATTGAAAATCCGAAAGTTCAAACATTTCAAACTGTCCGTCGTTTCACCCCTTACAGGGCAGATAATATATTTGGATCTGGGGCTGACTCTGACGTACCATCTAGTAACACCGAGTCTCACGATGATGTGGCAGTAGAAAGCAGGTTTGTAGAACAGATCTCTGATACAGAGGAACGAGACAATATGGATGAGGAAGACTTTCTAAGCAGTCCTTGCACTTCATCTGCCGCTAAGCAAATTTCTAATGCGGAGTGTTTAAAGGAGGAAAGCAGAGGCGGCCCTAATGTGTTCTTTAATGCTGAAGAATTGATTAGACCTAAAATTAATGTGAAACTAGAACCAGATAGTCCCTCAAAGAATGATGGGCAGCAGAAAGTCCAAAAGGTAGAACAAACAAAGAGGCGATCGCGTTCCAGATCCTGTTCAAACTCTAGCTCCCGAAGCAAGAAGATCAAAAGGAAAATGGCAGTTGTCAAAGGGCATAAGAGATCCTGGTCAGGGTCTAGGGATAGAGCACACTCAAGGGACCGAAGCTCCAGATCTACCTCCTGGTCATGTGGAGAAGAGCGTAGCAAAACGCACACATTAAAATCCAAGAGCAGGAGGTCTTCTACTGACCGTTCTAGCAGTCATGAACGACCTAAAAAAAAGAAAAGGAAGGAGAAAACCAAGGATAAAAAGGGAAAAACTTCTTGGTCAAGGGAGAAAAGGAAATCTAGGTCCCGTTCAGGTAGTCTTGGAAGTACTTCTGAGTTTTATGAAAACAGGAAGAAAAGAAGACGGTCTCAATCAAGATCAAGATGGAGGGAACGTTCCCGATCAAATAGCATTGAGAGGACTAAAAGGCGGAAACACAGGAGAGACAAAAGCTGTGAGAGGTATGATAAAGATAGTAGCTTGAGGTCAAGGGGCAGAAAGAGATCGAGATCCAGGTCTCAGGAGAGGAGAAAGTGGAGGTCTCGGTCTGCATCTCGATCTCGGGAGCACAAAAGCAGCAAACCAAAGGAAAAAAGACCACGATTGAGATCACGTTCCAAAGAAAGAAAACGCAGATCAAAAGAGACCTCGCTTCCTCCTCCACCAGAAAAGGATCAAAAGCCTTCAGTTGAGAATGTGTCCAGGTGTCCGGAGCAGCCCCATTCCTTCAGACAAGAGCCAAAGGAGGAGCTAGTGTTGGAAGAGCTTTCCATAACCATCCAACCAAATGTGAAACTCGAGGAAATGCAGTCCGAGAGTCTGGTTCAACTGAGAGAGGCCCAAGAAACTACAAACGTAGAGCCCATCTGTCAGGAAGTGACCAGTGAAGCTACATTCCCTGTGCCAGAGGTCACAAACATTTGTGTTCCAGTTGGCAATGTGGATTCTTTTGCTGAAACAGAATTAACGAGTAGTAGTGATCCAGCAGTGCTTGGTAGCTGTAGCAATACAAACCTTGAGATTACAGTTAAAATAGAAGACACTGCATTATGTCCATCTCTGATGGAACCACCCCCAAAGAAGGAAGTTATCATGCACACTCCAGCTGAGGCTGCACCAATTCAAAGCTCGTCCAAAAGCAAAATAACAGATTGTGTGAAGGAGGTTAAAGACGAGTGCCTTGTGTCAAATGAGAAAACCAGTGATTTCAGTAAGCCTGAACTGGAGGTGGTACCTCAGGGTCCTGCATTAAAATCAAAAGCACCAGTGAAAAGAGTTACCTGGAATCTTCAAGAGGAAGAAAGCAGCACATTGTCTGCCGAAAAAGCTCCAAGTAAGTTCTCTTTTGGAAAACAAACAGCAGTTGAAGCAGGCTGCAGTGCCTGGCTAAACCTGGTTGTAGTGTAACAGCTCTGTCATTGGAGCTCGGCTGATCCTGTGATTTCCAATCCTGAGAGCTGGCATTTTGCACTTGTTGAAATCGTGAGTTGAGTTGTGTTAATGAATCGGAGAGAACATGCTGTCAGCACAGCTCAGCCAGCCAGCGGCAGCTTGTTTGGCCGTGAAGCGCGCATTGCAACCTGATCGCTGAATGGGCAGCCCGCGTTCCACCCTTTCTGCAGTTAAGTAGAATGGTTGTTTTGCCTCCAGAATTTGTAAATATTTCTCGGAACTGAGGAGCGTGACAAATCTCTGTAGCTTGCTCCTGTGAGCTCTGCTAAGCCAAAGCTGCTACAAACAGTTTGGCCTGGGACCATGGGCTATGTGTGTTGGCAGAGTTGCTTGTGTGATTCTCTGGTTCCTCTCATGGAAACCCAGTAAAAAGCAATTGCTCAAGGAAATAAGTTCTCTATTATCAGAAGCTTTAAAATGTTGATGGCTGCTAAAGAAAATTTTGTGGCTTTATTGTTAGATCCTTTTTATTTTATTTTTTTTTAAATGTAATTGGCTTTGAATCTTTGACCCATGAGGTTTATTTTGTTCTTAAATGTTTTCTTTTCCCTCTCTTGGGGAACCTAGGGATGCCGTTTTACAGACTTCAGCGAGCAAAAGAAGGGGCCTGGAAAGCGGAGGACTTGAACCAAACGTTATATCAGGTGCAGTTAAATGAGCCTCCTCCAACCAATTATATGATTCCTGAGCCTATGTTTCCTGATCTAGATTCCTCTCAGGTTGGTTCCTACTCTGGCACCCAAGTGTCATGGAAGACATCCCACCTCATCTGTGCCCTTGTTGTGCAACACCTTCCTCTCATGGCAGAGTTCGCCTTCCTCTGTGTGTAGTACATTTCATATAGCCCATACTCCTCAGCAACCCTCTAATCATTTAATATCTCAGGTCGTCCTTACAGTTGAAGAAGGACACTTTCCTTTAATTCTGCTCTATACATGCAGCTTCTGTTTTCAGCAGTAACTTTCAGATAAGTGGTGCTGTTTGAGAAGCTGTGGGCTTCTACCTGACTGTGATCAGGCTGTAGAAATTGGCCTGGTGGCAATCAGTCTGTGCTGTCCACCAGTTAAAAGGTGAGTGGGGCTGGTGCTAGCTCCTGATGCACAGAGACCTGGTTGAGGGCTGGGATGTTAGCCTCCCTGATTTAAACTAGTAATTACTTGCTTGCTTAAGTGGACTTAAGGTGCTCTGAAAATCCTCATCTGATGCTCTCTCTTGTAAGTACAAGCATTTACAAATGATATATCTGTTTCACAGGTGTACTGTCAAAATATACCTTTGATGCCAGCTCTGCCCTCAAGCCTTCCCCCCTATGCCCCTGTCAGCCAGCCCACGGTTCAGTTTATCATGCAGGGTAGTCTTCCAGCACTTGGCTGCATGGTAGGACAGAGCCTGACTCCGGAGCCGGGCAGCCTGGTTACGGCATCTGAACCAGGAATCCAAGCTGCTTCTGTTGGAAATGCAGAAGAAAAGATCAAAGCACCCAAACCTCCAGTGGATAAAACAAAAAACGAGGAAGTGAGTGAACGCTATCAAGTAGCAAATGCATAACATTAATGAGCTAGTTATTTGAACTTTTAAAGTTTGGGGCTTTTAACTTTCTCTGTACTGTATTTTCCCAGCCCCTGTTTGTCACTGTTGTTTTTGGTGACTGACTATGCTAACCCAGGAGCAGCAGGCAATCCTTTCTTTGAATTCTTTGGGGATTTACTCCATTTGATGGTTCCACTTTCTACTGCTTCATTGCAATAAAACAGAGAGGGATTAAAGCATCTAAAATATACTCTTAAAATTCTGAAGCTTTCTTGTATGAATGTTTGGAAGGGACTTTGCGGATGCCAGAATGTCGAAATTTCTCTAAACGCCTGGTTTTCTCCTTTCCCCTCCAGCATTGAAATTAATGTCCATTCTCATAACAGTCCTATAAAGAGGTAGGACTGTATCTTCCTGCTTCTCAGCACTGAAAATGCAGAAATAGTAAAATACTTTGGAGATCTTGCATTCCTAGTTCCTTGCTGCTGACTTTTCGGTTTGCTGTACAGACTATCTGCTCTAAGTGTAGTGGATGTTAACACAAAAACAAGAACTTCTTAGCCAATTACTTTACTTTCTACCACAAAACAAAACAGTAAGATACTTTTCCCACTGAGCCTCCATTTATGAGCAGCAGTTTTTATGAATTTGTTTTGATAGAATATGTTCTGATGTCATCTGTAATCCTTAATTTATAGGCAACTCTGCAATTTTCAGAATGCCTTTAAGAGCTACCTGAAGCTTTATATTCGCAGCTATGACTTGCTGCTTTTAGAATCTGATGCCTTTTGATGGATGTACGTTTACTTCAGAGCTGTTGGAAGGGAAGGAGAAGACCAAAATTAATAAGTGGACATTGTAGTCACTTGCTTAAAACATGTTCTCTAAGACATAGAATAAATGTTACGTAATACAGGAGTTCCTCATAGCGTGAACTGGTCTTTGTTTCAAGACTGCAATTTACAGTAAAGGAAATTACTTTGAGGCTAGCTCTTACTTGGGTCGTTGAAGTTGTGAAATGAGTATTTTCATTGTTAGGGCATTTCTAAGAGAAATAGGTTCAGAAACCGTGCCTGAGGTAGCACGAGGTAATGAACTTCTCTTTCCTGTGCAGTACATGAAGAAGCTTCACATGCAGGAAAGGGCTGTGGAAGAAGTGAAACTTGCTATTAAACCTTTTTACCAGAAGAGGGAGATTACAAAGGAGGAGTACAAGAACATTCTTCGGAAAGCAGTGCAAAAGGTAAGGTGGCAGTGAAATGGAGAGGAGGAGCTGTGCAGATCATTAAATAAGTGGCAGTAGTTTGGATTGCACTTGCCAGCTTCAGCAATTACATGCTGTAACTGAGTAGCAGGTCTCTGGACTCTTGACTCATAGTCTGCAGTCTTGTGGTGGAGCAACAGTTGCTCTAAGCAGGACTGAGTGGTGCCATTGCAAGCTGTCAGACTGTTCCTTTTAGAGGATTGTGTTTTCAGTGGTCTGGAACATTGCAAAGCTTAAGCTGATGTGGTACGTGCCTTGGGTGAGAATGGTCAAATCTCTCTCATTAAGAACTTTGGCCAGAATCTGCACGCTGTTCCTGATAAAGTGAGAAAATAGTTTGTGTATTCATTCCTTGAGCATCTGTGGTGTCCCTGAACTTTGGAAGAGCGCCTTGCAATTTGGCTGGTGTTGACTTTTGTCTCAAGTCTTAGTGCTGACCAGATCGTAGCTAAAAAAAGACCTGATCAGCAGGCAAATGTCTTGTGAGAGCAGGTAATGCTTTTGTGGTCAAGGTGGCTAAATGATACCCCAAAGAACTGTGTTTTCTCCCTGCCCTATAGGGCAGTGTTGGTGTCACTGAGAAATTCCATCATAGATCAAAATTCCTGAGATAACGGCTGCAATTTCACATCTCCTATGAGACCCATATAAACTTCAGGTGTGGTTTGTAGGAGAGCTGAGCAACACCAATTGCTGCTGAAATCACTGAGAACTCTTCTCTGAACACTGATAAAGTTCTTTGTGGGGTCTGCTCGCTTTCTCCCATATCTCAAAGTGGGCCCTCAAAACTGTCAGAATCTCTTAATCTGAGCATTGCTTCCTCAGAATCGTTAGAAAAATGGGAAATCAACACTTCCTTGGTTACCACTTACTGTGTAAAACTGGCTGGATGGAAAAGCCTGTAATAAAAAGGAATAATTCTGCTTTGAGATGCTTATCCATTCAGTTGGTGTTCAGTAGATAAGCCCTGGGCTTTTTCTGAAATGCTTGAAGTGAAATACTACTCTTACCCTTGTTGAGTTTTCTGCTTGATGTATCCTGCTGTGACACTCGGGGGCCTATGCAGGAATCGGTTCCCCTGGGAAGCTTAATCATTGATCTGTTGCCTGCCTGAACTGCTGTAATACTGTCAATCGACCAAATGCCTTTTCTAATGCCTTGTTAGATCTGCCACAGCAAAAGTGGAGAGATCAACCCTGTGAAGGTGGCTAATCTGGTGAAGGCATATGTGGAAAAATACAAACATATGAGGAAACATAAGAAGTCTAATGGTGAAGATACACGTGAAGTGGAAAACTGAGAGCAAGCCACAGCCAGCATGACTTGGACTGGACTTACTCTGGCTGCAAACACTATGCCAGAGGGAATAATAGATCTGCAGTTGCATCTCATTGAAATAACAGTGCAGAGAAGCAAGATTATAATAAGACTTATCTGTGGAACCTTTTTTGAATTGTTTCCATATGGGAATGAAGTAAATTAAACAAATGCCTCAGACCAGCAGAGTAATATGGATTGTCTTTAGAAACTTCTGATTTGATACTTGAAATGTTGTATTTTTAGCCCGTTTGATGGTGAGTGAAGGTTTACTTGCTCTGTCATGTGGGGATTGCAGAAATGAGCTAACGTTTATAAACTGACTTCAGAAACACTGCTCACACTGTGGTGTTTACATTCTGCTGGAAGTATCTTGTTAGTGAAAAATTTAATTTCGGGGTTGGAGACTGTTGCACTTCTGTAAATAATGCACTGGTGGCTGGTTTTATGTCTGCCTTTCAGGGGAAAAAAAAAAAGCAAGCATTGTTAAGTTTCAGTAACAAGCTGGAGGGATAAGGTTGAACTGATGTACAAAGCAGAAATGTGACAGAATTTATAAAGTTATTTTGAACGGTTTTAGTCCTGTAGCAGGTGTCATTTATTTCTCTTGCAGCTGCCTCTTGCCCTGGCTATTCTGTATAAACCTGCACGCTGGGCTTCTCCGTAAGGAATACTGTGTTTCTAGAAGAGGATTGGAGCTGGATAAATAATTATTCCTCCTCCTCTGTAGGAGGGCTGGTTTTCCTTTCAAGAGGCTAAGGAGTCCAGCACGTGTACTGAATTCATCTTGCTTTTTCTAAAAGCACTCTTTGTCTGCATGTACTGCAGAGTAACCGACCTTTTAAGTGACCATCTGAAATACAGCCCCTTACAAATATATTCAGCACCCTTGAACCTGACAAAAAGCGTCATTCCCCATCTAACTGTGTTAGGGAGAAAGCATTTAACAGGGAAGCTGAAGAGAGGAATGGTTAAGTTACAACTTAGAAACTGACTTTTCCTTCAATGGGAACTGAATATACGTGACCTGTTGGACCAGGTGGCAGCAACAAATCTTATGTGAGGGCTTTGCTAACCAGTTAGAGTGCCCTCTTCGAGGATAGTCTTGCTGCTTGTATCTTCAAAGAGAAAACAGCTTTCTGGGATGAGTTTTATAAAGCAACTAACTGCAGCTCTTATGTTTTTTTTCCTGGTGAGCGCTGGAAAACTCAGACTTTTGATCCCTTACTGGGGTTCCTAACTTTTAGTGAACTCTGATTTTAGTCATAGGTTTTTTTTGTCTGCGTACTGTAATTTTGACTGTGGTTCCAAGTAGCTGTTTGGGGACACTTTTAAATTTTTATTTACACAAAACAAACCGGTATACCAGTACCGTCTGGACTGGTGAAATGCTTCACTCCCATCATTCACCATCCTACAGAAGTGTTGCTGGATGAGCCCTGAGCATTTTGGAGTTGATCTTCCTTGGCTCTGGCTGCTTCCTGTGTGAAAGTGCAGCCTGAATGGAGTATAAGGGATTGGTAACATCATGCTTTCTTTGAAGATTCTGGAACAAAGGCTCACTAAGACTGCAAAAAAAATAGCTGCAAGAGAAGCTTTAATTTTAAAGCTAAACTTGTAGCTAGAATCTATACGTAGCAGATGGGTGTAGAGTTGCAAATACAAATGCTGCTAATAGATTTCTTAACAAAATAAAGTTCAGCATCTTTTATGGCACTGTTGGCACAAGAACGAGAGAACGCTATCTAATTGTGAATACACAGGCTTGAAATTTGACACCTTCGGATATACTGGAGGAACAATTCTGGAATAACGTGCCTGCATGAGTGAAAAGGGGTAGGTAGTACGAAAAACAAAGCTTGACCAGATAATAGAGGCAACTACACAGTTGACCGGGAAGACAGTGTCAGTCTGTTTTATTCCTCAGACTGATTTGCTGATTTAAATTCTTGGTTGGTGTTAGTCTTGAATTAGCGCTAAAGATGATAGCCTGTTGCCAGATACATTAGGAGTGCATGTACTGTGAGGACTGATAAATTTTAGTTACCTCTGCACCTCCCATTGCCCAGAGGCAATGAAGCTGAAAATTACACATTCTGCACGTGCTTTCCCCTGAAGTTACATAAACAAGAATACTGGTTCTTTCATTCTGTCTACCATTAAAAATAAATCTGTCAAATTGTAAGCTACCCCTTGGGAGAGGCAATGAGAAACATACCTAAAAATGCCTCTTCTGCCATGTTCTAGGAAACAGCTTTTCTAGTATATTGTGTATACTACTTCCATTTTTTTTTTCTTTCTAGTTGACCCTCTCTGATCAGATGGTGCCACCTGTTTAAGGGAAGAAATCTTATTTGTTCAACACACACAGTAGTTTGGTAGCAGCATAACCTCCTGTTAGTATCCGTTCCCTCCTCTGCAACAGTGGCAATGCCAAAAGCTCCTTTAGAAAAGGCAGGGGCGCTGCTGCAAGAAGTTGATGCAGGACCTCCTCTGCCACCATCTGTCTTGTAGGTGACCTCCAGAGCTGCTGTCGGGACCCTGGTATCTGGCCAGAGGTGCTGGGGTTGTTGGGAGCTGGCCTGGGGATGGATGGAAGAAGAGGGTGGGGTTCCTGGGCAGAGCTCGGGGAGGCGGGGAGTGAAACGGCAAGAGGAAACGAAAGGGGGAGGCTGAGTGACCGGAGGATCCCGCTGGTGCCGCGCTGCAGGGCCATGGCCCAGCCCGGAGCCTGTGAGTAGCTGCCCTGGCTCGCTGCTGCTCTGGTTCGGAGTGGTGGTGGGAGCCCTTTGGCTTGTCTCTCTGACAGTGCTGGAGGAGAGACCTGGTGTTTGGGAGAGGGTGAAAGCTTGCTTTCCTGCTGGGAGGTGATGCTGAGAACTGGCGATGCGTTGGTCCCGAGCAGGGTGCCTTGCGCAAGGGGAGGCTGTGCTCAGTGTTGGCTGGTGAGGAAGTGAAACGAGGGAGAGGAGAGCAAATCTGGCCATGTTTTGTTCTAGTGTTGTGTGATCCCCATCCCACATTCCCCTGGCACTCTTCTTGCCTGCAAACCTCACCGCTCTAAACACCTTCCCTTTGGGGATGTTGTCGGCCATCACCAAGTCCCTTCTTGTGCGCCCTGTCCTGTGCAGGACCCCACTGTCCCTGCGTTATTCCCCCAGGCTCCCGGAGCTGGGAGCATCTCTGCAGGGAATTGCAGCGTGCATCTGGAGCAGGGGGAGGATGTGAGAGAGGAAGTGTCTGAACTCACTAGCCCTGGCCTTGGTGCATCTCCCTGGCTGTGGTCAGGAGCGGACCGGGTGAGTTAGCTGGAGAGCAGCTCTCCTGCTGGTGTTGGCTCTGCCCTGCCAGCCCGCTACTGGGATTAGAAACCTGGTGGTTTTGGGGTAGATACACCTGCAGCTGGAGCTCTCACAGTGCTTTCATGAGAGCAAAGCCGTTAATGTGATGCTTGAGCTACAGGTCAGCATCTGGTGGGCACCGTTTCTTTCTGTGTCTTCAAGCCCAGGCAAGATCCTTGTGCCTCAGCTTTGGTTCCTCTTTTGAAAGGACACAGGAGCTGCTCGAGCAGCAGCTGTGGTCGTGCTGTTCTACCAGCACCTGTGTTTTGCCTCTGCTTTTGCTTGCTGGCTGCAACAATCCCAAAGTCATGCAGAGCTCAAGGGAAAAAATGGTCTGCAACCTAAAGGGCGAAAGTCTCTCTTAACCACCTTCCCTGCCCATGCATCCAGGTCAAGAGCAGGAGGATGGTTTGCATGAAGTGACTCTCTCTACCCAGAGGCTTCGCGTGCTGCCTCCAGCAGTCCTGAGCAACCCCATGCTGGAAAGCCTTGACCTTGACAGGAACAAGCTCAGGAGCATTACGGGCATTTCTAAGCTTTGCAACCTGAAGAAGCTGATACTGTCCAAGAATGAGATTGTGGACTTTCCCAATGAAATCCAGAGCCTGGTCTGTTTAGAGAAGCTTGAGCTGAATCAGAACCAAATCCGGGTCATCCCAGAGGGGACTTTCTCCCACCTCCCCAGGCTTAAACACTTGCGGCTGAACAACAACCGTCTCAGTGCCCTCCCCAGGGACCTGGAAGCTTGTCGAGGCAGCCTCCAGTATCTCAACATCTCCAACAACCTATTCCGGACCTTCCCCCAGGTTGTCCTGCAGCTGGCACACTTACAGGAGCTTCATGTGCAGAATAATGCCCTTCGCCAGCTCCCGAAGGAACTCTTCCAGGGGCAATCCCTGAAAATGTTCAAGGCCAATGGGAACCCGCTCCGGGAGCCACCCAGTGAAGTGTGCGCTGGTGGCATCCAGCAGATCCGGAATTACTTCAACCAGCTTCAGTGCGGTTTGAGGCAGGAGGAAAAGAGGGTCAAGACCATGTTCCTGGGGTCCTCACTGGCAGGGAAGTCCACCATCTGCAAAAGTCTGAAGCAAGGGCAAACCAAACTGGTGCCCAAGGAAGAGAGAACTGTTGGGATAGAGATCAGCGAGTTCCGGATTGAGGACTTCACATTTCTCTTCTGGGACTTTGCCGGCCAGCTGGAGTACTACATGACGCACCACGTGTTCATCACCCCACAGGCGCTAGTCATCCTTGTCATCAATCTCCACATGTAAGTGCTGAGCTGGTTTGGATTCAATGCAGAGTGGGAGAAGAAAAAGGGGCTGGGGAAACTTTGCCCTGCATGAGTTCACACCATTTCCACTAGACCTCGATGCCTGATCTTCTCACCGCTGGAGCAGCTAGCTCTCCCTCTCCCCCTTTTTGCAGATGACTCTTAATTAAGCCACTAGATCTGTCATCACCTTACCGAAGTCCGCTGTTTTGAGGGGTTAGAAGAGGATTAACTCCTTGTTTGACAATTGGTCCATGTCTAAACAGCTTTGCCTTCTGCCTCGGCAATACCTCTACGAGCCCTCCTGTATTTTGTGGTGCTCCCTGAGCATGGAGGGAGCATCGGGCTTGGGCTTCGTGGTACAGAGGGATGCTCCCATCCCCAGCAAGGACAGACTCTGCTACACCCCATAGCTTTTACTGGCTTAGTTTAAGGATGGGAAACTTAAGGATGAGATTGGATATGGCCCATGACAGCTTAGGATGTCCGAGTTCTTCTCCAGTAAGCCCCTAGTACAGCACAGGGTGCTTGGTCAGGCCTGTGCTGGTGGAAGTTGGCTGGAGATCTGGGTTAGATGTGAATTTCAGATTTTCTTTCTCTCCCTCCCCAGGTATGAAACTAAAGATAAGACTTTCAAGGAGCTTGTTGGTTTCTGGATCAACAATCTGTCCATGCGAGTCCCAAACTCGGTGGTGCTTCCTGTGGGAACCCATGTGGACTGCTGCCGGGAGGAGGAGGTGGAGGTGAAGAGGCATGACATCATGGCCAAGATCGCGGCCATGCTGGCAGAGAGAAAAAGCAACCTCGCTCACTTCATCGACAACCTGGAGCACAGTGAGGAGCCTGAGTTTTATGTGGACCAGTGGGAGAGGCTGAAGGAGATGGAGAGCCGCACGTTAACTGTAGGGCTGAAATTATCGTGGTTCCTTGCTGTCTGTGGTCACCCTGTTGTCTCTGGCAGCCCAGCGTGCTACTGGTGATGGTGACCTGGTGCTAATGCATCAGGCTGCTACTACAGCCACTTCCTGGGGCTGGGATGGATGTAGTAACTCCTGGCTGTGACCTGCTGGGTCCTTGTCCCTGCTCGGTGATGGGGATCTCCTCTTATGGCTTGTGGCAAGTGCCTGGGGAGGATTGTGAGGGGGCATTTACCATCCCCAGGTGATTTTCCAGGAACTGCTGCAAAGCCAGGGTGTAAAGGAATTGCCCTCTGAAGCTGAGCCAGTGATGTGTCCCATCCTTGGTGATCTCCTTGGCATTAGGTCCCTCGTCTACCTTGCAGGCTAAAAGACTCCTCTGGATGTGCTTTTGGCAGGCGTATGCTTTCTCTGTTCCAGATCTTAAACTTAGTTGCTGTCAACTGCACGGATCACTGTGATATCAAAAAGCTCGAGGCCACTATTCTGGAGCATGTGAAGAACGAGGAGCTCTTCCCTGAGGTTGTTCGAGTGCTGCCGCCCATCTACAGGCAGGTGGAAGCTGCCATCGTAGATACCGCACAGAGCGAGGAGATGGCAGACCATGGTGAGTGGTCCATCACCCCTGCCGCGCCTTCCTGGGAGGACCAGCTGTCTTGTGGCTGGGACGGGCTCTCTGGTGCTTGCTGCACCTTCTGGCCCTGCTTGTGTGGTGGTGGGTTTGCTGCTGAAGACCTTGCAGTGTTATTGCTGGAGCATTAATTGCTACTACCCTGCTCTGTCCTTACGAGCACCTGCCCCCAAGGCAGGTGCCTATGGAAAAGCATAGGAAAAGGCCAAGCATGTCTTTACCAGGAGGCTCTGCCGACATCTACCAACCTGTGGCTGGAGGCACACCCTCACCTGGCCACATTGTTTGGTTGGTTTCTTTCCAACAACATTGTTCTTTTTCCCCTTTGCCCTGTATAAGCAATTGAAAACTCTTGCAGGAAGGAGCTCCACAGCTTTAATCCTTCTGTGTGTTTCCAAACTTACATCTGCTAAGTTTATTTAATGTCCCCTACCCCTCCCTAGCCCCTTCTCTGTGTCTTCTGTGACTTAGCAGGTAGCCTCGGCTCCTCACTTACGTACCTGAAGCAGGTATGAACACCACCAGCACCCAGTGTCACCTCTGGCTCCCCTGGCCACTGTAGGATTAGAGGATGAGGAACAAATGCCCGTCTTTTGTGGAGATATAAGCCACGTTTTGTTGCCTGTCTCACTGCATGACTAAATGACAATCTCATGTTTAACTGGCAAGCTGAGGTTTTCTGGCTGGAAACAAACGTGCTCTCTCAAAAAATGAAACAAAAAAACAGTATGAGCCTCATTTTTCAGATGCTCTGTTGAGGTTCTGGCAGGCTGTTGGCACCGCTGAGGCAAGGCAAGACCATATGAGCTGCAGAGTGGCAGTGGGACCTCTGAGGATGGGCAAAAGCATTTAGGGCCACAGCCACCAAGCGTCGCACTAGTCCCACCTGCTTCCCCAGTGACAGCATGGGTAATGTTGGGTGCTGCTGGTGTTTGTTGGCTCTCTAAAGCATCTGCCTTGGAATGCTGGTGTCTGAGGGATGCTTGCTGAGCTCCCACATCTCCCTCAAGGCATGATGGACCTCCAGTACCTGCTCAGCAAACTCTCCCAGTGCGAGCACCTGGCCAACCTGAGCAGAGAACTTCTCCAGGACATCTTGCGGTACCTCCACCGCATTGGGCTTGTTGTGTGGTACGAGGAAATCAAGCACCTGGAAAGCACAGTTTTTCTCCAGCCTACTTTCCTAATAACTATGTTCAAGGTGAGTGTGGGGATCAGGACTGTCCTCTGCAGGGCCCAAGCTCTGCAGCTTTCCTGGGCTCCCGTCATTGCCACCTCTTCTCTTCTTCTCTTCCCACCTAGCTCCTTGTGAGGTACCGCCTAGTCCAACAGCTCGAGAGCATCTCTGTGGACACGCTGATTGGGGAACATGCCACCATCAGAGACAGGTCCAACTGGGTGTGGACCTTCAAGTCAAAGGCAATGCTGTGCCACCAGGCTCTGCGTGCTTTGGTGAAGCACCAGCTCTGTTCAGAAGGGATGCAGGACATCTTTGAGGAACTTATGGGACGCAGGCCACACAGAGGGAAAGGGAAGCTCTTCAGCTTCCTGGAGCACTTTGAGCTCTGCCTGGAGGTGAGGCATACCGAAGCACTCAACCCACAGGCCAGTGAGTTTGTGCCCGGGGAGCTGTGGGAGACAACACGGGGCCAAGGCGAGTGCTGGTACTTGTTCCCAACGTATCTGAACCAGACCGAAGAGGTCTCTGAGGTGTGGGGAGGAGATCACCCCAAGGACCTCCACATCCGTGCCTACTTCTCACCTGAAATACCTGAGGGTTTCTTCCAGAGGTAAGCAGTGGTTTCCAGCCCTTGGTGGGGTTGAGTGGTTCAGGATTTGCTCAGCACAGCGCCACTATGACTGTTAGCAAGCCCTTGGCTGTTGAGACGTTATCAGCTGAGGCATGAGGCTAGGACTCAGGAGACCAGGGCAGCTTCTCAGCTCTGCCACAGATGTGTGGAGCCCTGGATGAACCATTTTGATGTTCACTGCCTGGATGTGAGCAAGGACCATGCTCCTTCCAGTTCACCTTTCATCAAGGGTGGGTTTTGGCTAGTCTGTACCCACCCAGGCGGTCAGAGGTCTCCCCGTCCCACCTAAGGATGGTCCAGTTTCTGCAGGCGCTAGGACTATTCCAGTTTCTGGTAGGTCTCCTGTCCTTGTGGGGTTCTCGACTTGTGTCCAGAGTTTTATCTGATGGCCAGCTCCGGAAGCAGCTCTTGTCTTAAGACGCTGCTCCTGCTGCTTTAGATTTCAGTAGGGCAGGGTCCTCATTTGGTGTCTGCCTCTGCTTCTGCTGAAAAATGGGTTCATATTTTTCAAGTCCACCTGGTGCCACGCTTTCTCCCAGTGTTAGAGATAAGCGGGGAGAAGGGTGGTAAAAGCCATGGGCAATCTCCTCACAGGTTCCTGGTGAAAGCTTGCTCTTTCTATGCCACGCACTGGGTGGCCAAGGAGACCTGCCTGCTCATATGCAATGGCAAACCTCTGCTGATCAAAGAGAACAACCAGAGGGCCTACAGCTACCTGGAGCTCCGGTCCAGAAAGCCGGCAGGAAGGGCAGGTATGGATCGCTGATGCTTATTTCATGACTCCCAACCACACGGAGCTTAGCTCCCCCCTGCCACCTCCACCCCTCTGAGCAGAGCATCCCAGAAGCCTCTGCCACATGTCCTAGTCTGGCCAGGGTCCACCAGCAGTTCAATTAAAGATTTCCCTTTTCTCCATGCAGCCTGATCAGGATTCCTCTCAAGGTGTCACATGAAAGTGGAAAGTCAAGTTTTCAGGCTTCTCATGGAGCAAATGGGTCATCCCTCCCCATAAGGTCCTAGCAGAGTACAGTCTCAGGCTGGGTCTCCAAGTGATAAGCAAAATGGCCATTTGTGTCAGGGAGCTCTTCCAACATATCTTTAAATTCCCTTTGAGGGCTGACGGGCCTTGGCTGACTTGAGAAATAGAGCTGGTCCAACCATTCTGGCTGTGGTCTGGCAGGCTGGAAGCAATGCATGCATCACCACAGCATCTCCTGGGCTGTCGCCCAGATTGGGTGGCTGTGAGTAAGCAAGACGTTCTCCTTTTGTCTGGAAGGTTTCCAGTTTGCCTGGGACTTCCTCATGGCAGTTGTGTTCATCGTCCAGAAGCTCGCTGCGGAGTGGCCAGGGCTGCACATGTGCGTGAAGACCCCCTGCCGAACAGCCAGCTGTCCCGCGGAGCTCATCTGGCCAGACATGGAGGGCACAAACGCCATGTACGTATGCGCTGCGCCCTGCCAAGCTGAGGGCTGGAGCCGGGGGCGCTGCTGCTGCAGTGGTGGTGGGGCTGGTCAGCTTCTAAATGCTGTGTGAAATAATTAGCTGTGAAACTCACTGGGCACTACATTGCCCTTCTCCTGACCATAGCAGCCAGTGTCCCACCTGGTGTTAGCACTTACTTGTGTGGGAAATTCAAGCATGGAAATAAAGGTGCAGAAGTTGAGACTCTGGGGCTCAGGTACATAATGTGCACCCTGGCCAGGTCCCACATGTGCCCCATTTCCTGAAGAGCTGAAGGTGCTCAGGCAGCTGGGAAGGCAGCAGCTGTCCCACCAACAGCAGGACCTCAGGTCAGGTGCAAAGACGGACTCTTCCATTGCCTTGCTGTCAGCTTCTGTGGGAAACACTGAGGTCAGTGCCTGCTTCTTCTTCTCCTCTGGGCTTTTTCCTCCACAGGACAAAGGAAGACGTTAAAACCTGTGGGACGTGCGGGCACTGCTTTGGCACAGAACTGCTCCTGCCTAAAGGTAAGCCCAGTGGGCCTGGCTTTGTGCCGCAACAGTGCTCGGGGTGAGGAGGGCTGAGGGTTTCATGGAGCTGGGGTGCTGATGGTGTCCCCCCCATCCCCACAGTGCCCAGGCAGCTGGAGGAGCCCCCAGCGCAGCCCTCTGCTCACTACTACGTGACGAGCTATGGGACCACCACCTTTGGGCCCAGCAGCATCCACGTCAACCAGCAGGTAAGGAGACTGCCACTTCCCCTTGCCCAGGGTCCAACGCTGAGGGCCAAGCACATCCTCTCCCCTTCCTCCTGAAAGGAGGGGATGCAGCCCGGGGAGGGGAGACCCCCCATCTTTGGGCCACACTCCTCCCTGAGGTACCACCACCTCTGCACCTCAGAGCTGAGTTCTGGGAGCTTCGTGTTGTAGTTACTGCCTTATTTTTCCAGAACATCTCAAGTGAGTAAGTCCAGGCCAGCGGGGAGGAGCTCACTGAAGAAAGATTTCTGCTCAGCCAAAGCAAAGCTGTCCTTGGCGCGCTTTGCTTGCAAGTCATGTTTGCAGCCTTAATGCATGGAAGTAAGTGCACCAATAAATGCATCCCTTCGCGCGTAGGAAGTCACCCCATTTACACAAACCTAAGAGGGGAGAAGGTGCTGACAAGTCCTCTGCTACGAGCCCGCTGCCAGCAGGGGCTTTGCTGGCACAAGGCTGGCCATGGCCCCCCACACTTGGAGGAGATGAAGGACTGAGACTGATGGGCAGATGTCCAGGCAAGATCATCAAGCAGGAAGAACCTTTCTGTTCATATATATTTAAACTTAGAAAACTTAAGAAAATAAATCTTTAAATGACCACATTCCACCAAAACAGACATTAGCAGCTGACAGAAGGGAAAAGCAACGTGTCAGCTCCAGGATGGGCCAGTGAAGCTGTCCTTGGGGTGGGGAAGCAGAGGAAGAAAGGTCCCCACCATAGGCATCCCGCCATGGCGTTCCTGGGCAGGATGCTGGTTTGCTGGTGATGCCCAGTGGTCCCCCGCCAACTGGTGCCTGTCCCGGGGGGCGGCGGGGTGGGTGGGGGGTCAGTCCATTTGCATGGTGCAGTGCTCGATGAGCTCAAAGAGGCTGAAGGAGTCAGAGAGCTGCAGGCTGACGGTGCCGCTGTCCAGGGAGGAGGCTCCCTCCCGCAGCACCTGCTCATACCAGTACTCGCAGAACTTGGGCACCAGCTGCGGCAGCAAACCGTCAGGGTTAGGGGGGCAGCTGCCTGAGGCGGCTGCGCGGCCCCAGCCCCCTGGAGCAGGGGAAGGTGGTGTGCAGGGGACCCGGTACCTCCTCCCACCCCCTCCTGCCCAGCCCCCAAGGGCCCCCTGCCCCATG
>Ga0065711_1030705_pt1 | contig 31682 bp, 16 predicted proteins | sample Hoacrofraction12_FD_59098 | JGI IMG/M metagenome (GOLD analysis project Ga0065711, IMG submission 59098) | Hoatzin crop microbial communities from Cojedes, Venezuela - Epithelial fraction 12 v2 (version 2) | ecosystem: Host-associated > Birds > Digestive system > Esophagus > Crop | place... | reverse complement strand
GTGACCCTGCTTCGGCAGGAGGGTTGGACTAGATGACCCGCAGAGGTCCCTTCCAACCCCTACCATTCTGTGATTCTGTGATTCTGTGATTCTGTGATTCTGTGATTCTGTGATTCTGTGATTTTGCTCTGTGATGTATGGAAGCACGTAAGTTTTAGCACATCTCTCCTTAACTTTGTGGGACATACAGCCTGTGCTAAGTGGAGCATCATTGCAGACCTGAAACACAAGCCTTAGTCCTTTGCCCAGTGGCTGGGCTTGTACCGATGCATTGAAAGGCTCGGAGTGGTCCATTGCGAAAAGCAGTGCAAGCTTTTAAACCAGACTTTCTGGAGCAATTCCAGATCAGGTACAATGGTGCAGGAGGGATGGGCAGGACTGAACACCTTGCAAAGTGTACAGTTTCTTACTCAGGAGGAGGTGCTCTTGTTGCAGGCTCTGCTTGTTCTCATGAATAAGCATACATTACAATTTCCAAGTTTCTGGCACTGGTAAAACTTGCTGAGCAGACAGCGAGCCCAGCATAGACGTGCAGGGAGGCACTGGGTATTGCCTGGATCCACTGACCCTCAAATGGAAGATGTCCAAGGACTCCCGAAGCAGCAAAACTTCTCCTCCATGAAGACCAGATGAAGATGTAGTTCTTCCGGAATCACAAGATGTGTGTAATTCCTCCATATACAGCAGCTGTTTCTTCTGTTTTATCCACCTAGAAATAACAAAAGGAGATGTTAGAGCTTGTATGGAGTTAGGTGACATCACCGTTAGGTGATGGAGATCCACATTTTTTAACTGTAAAATGAGACAGGCAGTGTGCCAGTAAGACCACAAAATAAAGGAAAATAAATCATCACTTGTGGCAGCACCCTAAAGCCCCCACAATTTCACATCTCCCTTTTATTTACAGTATTGGTGGGCTGGTACTGCTGTATGAATGAACAGGTCAAAAAAAGCAGAATTAAACCCCAAAGTGTTTGTTTCTGAACCTGGGTGGGCCATGTCACCCACAAGCGGTGTCTGCCCCATGCTCTGGTCGGTGGGAGCAGCGCTGAGCCAGGGCAGAGGTGCCCGGAGCCAGGCCCCGGAGGGGAGAGCTGTGAGCTCTGCCGCCGGCATCGCCCCGGCCCCGCTGCGACCTCGGGAAGCCTCTGCATCCCCACCGCCGTTATTCCTTTTATAGCCCTCACGAAGACGTTAATTGCTGCATGCTTCCAAGGGCTATTCTTTTAATAAGCTTCCGCTTTGTCTGCCGTACGCCCAGCCAGCTGGAAATGCTGGGTTTCACTGGTGTTTGCGCCGATGCAGGGGGAGAAGAGAGCCAGCCACAAATCAAGCAGCAGAACATGTAAGCGCTGAACGGGCTGGGATATACAGCTGTCTCCTGCCAAGTGAGCGAAACATTAGCATTCTGCTCTCCAGCTGACGTCCGCGATCGTTAGGGTAAGAATAAAATATGAAATTAAAGCGTTCACACAACAGCCATCAGGCTGTAATGAGATTTCTATCCTGTGGTCTCTTGGAATTTTAGACTGTCAGGCCCAGCAGTTCACAGCATATGGTTTAGATTTATGTTTCATGTGTATCAGACTTAGGGCATGCATCTGGAAGAATGCATTTATAGTGGATAAAGGTGGGCTGTTGTGGAAAAATCTTCAGTGTCTCAAACCTGAGCTTCTCCTCTCCTCTCCTCTCCTCTCCTCTCCTCTCCTCTCCCCTCCCCTTCCTCACTCTTCTCATCTTTTCCCTACCAGTGTCCCACCTAAAAGCACACAGGTAGGATCCTACCTCATTTCTGTCCCTGGAAAGTTTACAGTAATTGCTAAATTACAGCCCTTCTCTCCTCAGTGTTCCTAAACCAACCCACAGGAAATATACTGGAATTCAGTGCAAGCAAACCTAGATGCTGGCATGGCAATTTCAAACACATGTGCCAAAAAAACGTTTATTTGTTGATAAAAAAACAAGTACTCATATTTACTCTTCTGCACCTGCCAGAATAATGTAACCATCACTTCCAGTAGCTGTACAGATTTGGAAAGCAGAGCTCCACAGTAAACTCCCTGCCCCATCTCACAAATTGTGAACAACAAAGGGCAAGCTGGAGCTCACGCATGGGTAGCCTTTTTCCCCACTTAACTCTGGGCTTCTGCAGGAGCACAGGCTGGTGCTTCCCTGGAGCACAAACCTCGTAAAGCCGGGATAGCACAACATTTGTCCCTCACAGCTGTTCCTGTGGCAGTGTGTCCATGTTGTTTCAAGCCAAATGCGTGGCTTTTGAGACACAGGTCTGAGATCCACAAAGCGGGCAGTAGCAACTGCTGTGATAGATCCTGACATCCTCCTTGCACTCACTTTCTTTCTTTTATGAGTTATATTCACTTGGGAAAGACAAGATGAAGGGAAGATATGCACCTTGTGCTGCTCAGAGGACTCTTCCCATGGTTATCCCTGGAGCTCCTTGTGGAGCTATGCAATGATGAGAAGAGCTGGCACTCCTTTTAGTACAGCTAGTAACTATCATTTTTTTTCTTTTAGGTATTTAATTTACAAGCAGCGGACACCCACAGTCCTGTCAGTCACTCTGCCCATCCCTGAAGACTTTGAAGTGTCCTATCTGTATCCAGAAAGGGACACCACATCTATACTTCACTTATGAAAGGGCTTTGAAAATACTGTTGAGGAGTGAGAACCATGGTAGGGATGCAAAGAAAGTAATATGAGCTTGGAGTAGAGCTTTCAGCTGTCTAGGAGATTAGAGAAAGCTGAATATTTGGATATGCATATGAACTGAATAAGAAGCTGTGCAGAAAGTTGGCATGATTTAGACACTGTCAGCATCTGAGGTTGTGAAGGGAGAGAGTTGCAGGTCAAAGATGATGGATAATCTGTAGGTGTATGAGAGGAGTCTAATGGTAGTAATATCTGTGGCAAGCAAGAGAGCAGGTACCAAGGGCGACTTCAGGAGGATCAATATCACACTTTGCTGAGGAACATGTTTATTCAGAAATAAATAAACAAGAGTGCAGAACTACTGCCCTGTAGATTAGCTCCTTTAAACACACCTTTAAAACCTTCTGCTTTCAACTTTGTTCTTCTCATCAGTGAGCATAATTGACTTGGTCAGTATTTCCCAAGGGCACTAACCCCAAGATAGCATCACTGGGAGAGATAACCAAGAACCACCTGGACACTGGTTGAGGAGGACATCTGGGCTTTGCATCACCTCTGCTCTGAGGGAGCATCCAGTAAGCCACACGGGTACGTCAGTGAAAGTGTGCCTTAGTCAAGAAGGTGGCAACAGATTTAATTCAGAGGTTGCTTATGCCTGCGGCATGAGCAAGTTGAGTGTCTGTGGCCTGAGGCCCCTTCCTTTACTTATTCTTGGTGTATTGTGTCCACTGTAAATTGTCTGCTAGTGGCTATCTCTTGACTAGGTTGCATTTTCTACTGTGTGCCTTTGTAATATTTTCCAGGAAAAAGATGCCGAGCATTATTGTTCCCCATGAGGATCTGGGGACTTTTATGTTTGTTTTTGTTCTGGGAACAACATTTCTGGCATCGGTGAACAAACTGCACAGGCTTAAGGCAAAATCTAAAGCAAAGCAACAGGCTCATTCCAGGAAAGACTTTACTTGACATGCAGTTGATAGGCAACCCTTGAGGAGACAGTAACAGCTGTCATCTTTGACTTGAATGACTGGAATATTTAAAAACCTAAGTTGCTTTCTCTTGAGAGGTACTGGAGAGACAATGCCCCTTCATCTGTCAAAAGGTGCCAAATATACATGTCAGGGCCTGCACCAGGGACTCCAAATTTGAAAGCACTTGCTGATATTCTTGCTGTCTCACTGGGTCAGTTCCTGGTGGCCATGACATGAACTGGGATATGAACCACTTTCTGCTGATTTCAGTCCATGATGTGTCTCTTTTTATAGGCATGCATAACTGAGAGCAGAATTTTGGCCACTGGGTGGTATGGGGAAGTGCAGGACCAGATATGCTAAGAGCTGACCACAGATTATGCTTGCATGTAATGAGTGTCCCTGTGCATGCTCTAAGACAAATTTCAAGTGATTTGAGTTGATCAGCTAACCATTGCTCACTGAGAGTTAACTCAAACTGGAATCATAGAATAGTTTGGGTTGGAAGAGACCTTTAAAGGTCATCTAGTCCAACCCCCCTGCAATGAACAGGGACATCTCCAACTAGATGGGGTTGCTCAGAGCTCCATGAAACCTGAGCTTCAATGTTTCTGGGGATGAGGGATCTACCACCTCTCTGGGCAACCTGTACCAGCATTTCACCACCTTCACTGTGAAAAATTTCTTCCTTGTATCTAGTCTAAATCTGCCCTCTTTCAGTTTAACACCATTACCCCTTGTCCTATTACTACATGACCTGCTAAAAAGTCCCTCTCCAGCTTTCTCGTAGGCCCTCTGCAGGTACTGAAAGACTGCCCTAAGGTCTCCCCGTAGTCTTCTCTTCTCCAGGCTGAACAACCCCAACTCTCTCAGCCTTTTGTCACAGGAGAGGTGTTCCATCTCTCTGATCATTTTTGTGGCCCTCCTCTGGACCCACTCCAGCAGGTCCATGTCTATCCTGTGCTGAGGGCTCCAGAGCTAAACACAGGACTCCAGGTGGGGTCCCACCAGAGCAGAGCAGAGGGGCAGAATCACCTCCCTCGACCTGCTGGCCACGCTGCTTCTGATGCAGCCCAGGATACGGTTAGACTTCTGGGCTGCCAGCACACATTGTTGGCTCGTGTCCAGCTTTTCATCCATCAATACCCCAAGTCCCTCTTGGCAGGGCTGCTCTCAATCCCTTCATCCCCCAGCTTGTATTGATATTGGGGGTTGCCCTGACCCAGGTGCAGGACCCTACACTTGGCCTTGTTGAACCTCATGAGGTTCACAGAGGCCCACTTCTCGAGCTTGTCCAGGTCCCTCTGGATGGGATCATGTCCTTCCAGTGTGTCGACCGCACCACTCAGCTTGGTATCATCTGTAAACTTGCTAAGGGTGCACTCAAATTACCTTGGGCTAAAAGCATGCACATGGGTAATTACCGCAAATCACATGGAACACTGACTACTTCATGAGCCTGAAATCCTCTGTTCTCCTCCAGTCTGTCACTGAAGTGCACACCGTGGATCAAGGCTGGATTCTGGCTCTACCGATACTTGGGCAGCTCCAGTGTGAAAGGTAGTGAATCCAGCCTCATGAACAGGAGTATTAGTCTGTCCCGTCCTAAATACCTCTCACTGCCACTGAGATTAGGTTCCATACAGTTACTGAGATTTCTTGCTATTCCTCACACCGTGCACTTTTAGGAAAAGCTTGCTTTGCGCAGAGCCCTGTTCACTGTATCTGAGGTTTTCACCTTGCAGCCTTTTATTGGACAAATCGCTGTTTCACTTAAAAAGGTGCTGTCAGCAAAATGAGCCTTATTTATCCCCAACATGACTGCCAGGAGTAACAGAAAGTCCTATTGTGGTCTTAGGCAAGCTTAGGCTGGCTCAGCAGCCAAGACTTCAGCAGGAGCTGTGTGAAGTCAGCTGTTGATCCATATGAACCACACATTGATATTTTAGCAAAAAAAGCATCAGGCGAGCTTTTTTCCCCCGCTCTTCCTTTCTGTCCCCAGTGTAAAGTGCTGTTGAATGGGACACAATATTTGCTTAACAGGAAGCACTTGCATGGCCGTGCAGGTTTATATTCAGAATAGGAGTGGTTTAAGATGAGGGCTGGGAGTCGCCTCCAAACACTGTCGTACTTCTTTAATGGAATATACGGCTTGCCTCCCCCTTTAAATAGCAGAATGGCCTTGTATAACCCATTATGAAAGCTTGCAAGCCTTTCTCAGGCCCGTAGATGGCATATTCCAACTATTTGTGTTTTCTGAAACCAGCAGCGGGATGGAGAGCAGAAGAACTCAAAGGCAAGTTTAAAACTGAAATGTTTCTTCACAGGCACAAGGGAATGGGAGAGGTTTTTCCCCAAAATTCGAAGGCAGAGCAATAAGAAGCTCAGATGAGACTTGGTGAAGTCCTGTAATAGTTTCTCTCTGGTTACCCCTTGTCTAAGGATAGACAAGAAAAGCAATGTGATGGCATAAAGCATTTGTATTTTCTGGAAAACAAAAGCAGACTGGAAAATGAGGCACAAAAATGCAATGCAGATGGGAATTATAGAAAGCATACCACCAATGAATCCTGGAAGAACCACAGACTCTCTTCCATGCTAGCTTTACAACGGCCACAGCACTGCAGAGGTACTTCTCACCCTGGCTAAGCTGTTAAAGGCTGATCAAGAGTTACCTTGCTAAGTGGCCTTCCCAGGCAAGAAAAGCAGCAGAAGAGAAAGTAAAAGGACCAGGGCTCAAGTCTGTTCCCCGAGAGAGCTAAATATTTGAAAGTCTGAACAGGACAAAAGATGGCCAAGAAGAAGCAGGGCCTAACTCCGATCCAACTCTTGAGCCTCCTATGCCAAAGTCTAATCCAAGAGCTTGTGTAAAACTGAAATTGTGTCTTCCGCTCCCATCTCTTCTTAAGACATTTGCTGATATTGTCAGCTTCCAAGTGTTAGCAGATTCCTCCTACATGTATCCTATGAGGGCAGCAAAATATCAATGCCTGTAAGATCTGGCTCTTGACCAGGAGAAATTCAGGTGTTCCTAATTCACATGAACAAATTCACACAAATTATGCTTGCAGAATCCGTATAAAGGATAAAGCAGCTGGGGACAAACAGTGAAGTCACTTGGGAATTTGGTAAGGAAGAGCAGGCTGGTTTGTGGGAAAAGAAGAAAAGAGATCTCAAGTTTTCAGAGCATTTTAAGAGTAGACCAAATAATTGGCCTGCTGTGACCATCAGTGCTGCAGTCTGGTACTGAAAGGTTCACATGAAAACACCATGAACAAAACAACGCAGCACACCACAGCCCTCAGCAGGGGTAAGCGGTGAGGGAGGATGTTCAGAGCTTTTCCAATTACCTGTGTGCCTGTCACAGAAGCCAAATTCACTCCTAGGTCAGCAAAATTGATGCTCAGGGCTGTTACATATTTCACTGTGCAGTAGGAAGGAATAGTGCTGCCTGGCATCACCGGTGGGGCAGTTTTCAAAGTCTTCAGATTCATCTCTGCAGCCACAACAGCATCTATAGCAGCACGTGACCCCCAGTGCCTGGGCCAAGTGGCACAGAGAAGGGCTCATCCATGCTGCTCACGGTAGCCACCCCCAGTGCAGCCTGGTGACACCAGCCCTGCAAAGTACGTGGCTGGCTCTACTGTGCTTGATATGGCACCCCAAAAATACCTTGATTTTTTGATTCAGTGCACCTGAAATGGATATATTCCCACCAGAGTGGTGGTTTTAATAGCAGAATTCTGAAGTTGCACATTACACACTCTAGCATGTGGCATGCGGCATAGTCTGAGTGTACGAAGCGCTGTGGTGGTGAATGGGACTGGAAATTAGTCCAGTCCCAGTATTGTTCCCCATGGGGGTTAGTCCTAGCAGATGAGCTACAGACGTTGTCCTGAGGGAAATCAGAGAGCTTGTTCCAAAAGGGACCCTGGGATCTCAATATCCCCCATGCAGTGCAGATGGTCAGAGGACTATAACCCAGGAGCAGACCAGGCAACAAATTTATCTGGCACTTTAAAATTACTGACCACTTGCTACTTCATAGGCTAGTTAGGCTAGAGTCAAATAACCCTTTGGCTCCATCCTTGCAAGAAGAGTACTGCAGAGAGCTGCTCATGTGCTTCTTCTATGAGGAACATGCTATGCTAGCAGAGAGCTCAGCAGCATGTCATTTTAGTAAAAGTGTGCTGTGCTCATGACTCAACCTTTATGGAGGTTTGTCACACTTTTTTTGTGGATTTTGGCACCTTCTGCACTGTAAACAAAAGAAAAACTTGTGTTTTACAGAGCAAAGTTTGATGTTGTAGGGTTAAAGGTACCTTTGTAGTCTAAACTGCAGTCCATCTGGAGATCTGCAGCAAAGCTCAGCAAACCCATATAAAATAAACAGTGGATGGAGAGCATTTATATTTGAAGTTATATCAATAACAGCATTAGCAAACTAGGCCACATGCAAGGGTGCTAAGAATTAATCAGAAATTGTTCTGATGATTCTCCGATAACACTTATTTTCCTTTGCTTTTGTAATATATGCGATGGTGAAGTTTCCAGTGTCCTTGAAGCCTGCCAAGAATGGGAAAAAGAAAAGGAAAATTAAGGAAAGAGAGGGGAATGTACTGCAAATATGGAATGACGTTGGGCAGAGAAATGTGGAATGAGCTCTGATGTCAAGCAGATGTACCCCTACATTCCACTGGCAAAAGCGATGCCAAGGCCACTCCGAAAACAATGAGGAGGAAAACATCTCCTGTCTCCCTTCAGCTTTAACACAGAACCATTTCAGAAACAAGGGAAGGTACAGAAACATTTCTAATAAAACCCTGAAACCTTTCCCATCAAAGGAGGGGAGCAAAAAGCAGGCAGAGACAGAATTACGCTCTCAGGTACGCAGCAGCGCGTCTCCAAATTACTTCTGGATTCAGACACTTTGCAAAGTGCCCTATGTTACCCTCAGTCTGGGGATGTTCGCTCTGTCTCCTAGAGATAAAGCTAAGGAGTCCTATTTAATGCATTGTATGAAAGTGTTCAATTGACATAATATGCAAATAAGGAAATGTATCTGGTTTTTTATATATTACAACAGCAGAAAATACAAGACAAAGGCATAAGCAGTGGCAAATTACATTATTCATTCAAATATTTTCTCTTTGTCTAATAACAGTAGAGATGCTCCGTTCAAGCTGCCAACAGTATTCAGAAAGGGATGGGAAGGGTTGGTTGTAGATTATTTGGTATCAGCACTGAATCCAAGCCCATGTGGAAAGCCTGTGAAGTTAACATTTCTGTTAATTCAGTCTGGGCAGAGACTGGAGTACAGTTCTGGCCTTACAAGAACTTAATGGCAGAAGCTACACTGACTCCAGCAGAACTGGCATTTAACCCTTTGCATAGTTCTGCTTTATTACAAACGTATGTCAAAGACACAAAGAGCTGTTTGGAGTTGAGAGGATTTTCCCTGTGGTTTTGCGTCTAGAAGCATACTGAAATGTATACATATACAAGTGTGTTATAACATATGTATTTACTGCTCCTATGAGTATGTGTGCGCATATGAATATATGTAAAGGTACGATGCTCTGAGATACATTTTTTTTACATCAGTCAGAATGCATATATTTAGAAACTTTCAGAATTTTTTAATAATAGGAAAAAAGCCCCGTCAAATTAGATGGATAGAAAAACTAAGTAAGAATCCCAGACTATGCAACATCAGATATTTTTTCAAACAAACAGAAGTAACCTTTTTGGAGACTGAGTTGTGTGTCATACATTATTCCTCTTCTGCCATTTATGTGGTTGAAAGTTAGAAGTGTTTGCAATCTTTTAAATGAAAATACTCTTCCCTTTCTTTAGCCTAGTCTGTTCAATAGGAAGAAGTTACTTTTTTCAGAAATAATCTCTCAGCGATTTTATGTAAATTTTCCTCCCTGAATGATTTAATCATTTCTGTTGAGTGTGTTAAATAACATTTAAAATAAAAATACAAATATAAAAGAAATATAAGGATGAGAATAGTTACTGAAGACACATACAGGTGTCAGAAATGCTCCCTGCATTTCTAGTGCAACCTACCGTTACCTTTCCATGACAGCCCAGCTGCACAAGAAGTCATACAGGACCAGAGGTTTGCAAGCAAGTTCTGTTGGTCTGGCTGGGCTCACACAAGAGGACATTCAATGAATCAGGCAGCCAAGGATGGAGAGTTGTGTGAGAAGGGCTACAAGTGCTCCCGTATTAGGATACAATGCAAAGCACTCAGCACCTTCAGAAGCTTCCTCTCAGGGGTAGCAGTGGCATGTCCTCCACTTTCATCTGAAACTCCCGATGGTGGCTACAGCCTGGAAAAGAAGCATGGGACCTTGCACTGGCTGGACTGTGGTGGTAGCCAGGAACCCCAGACAACCATCCTGGAGTAACTTGTTCTCTGAGAGTATGGGCAACTGGTGGCATTTTTGCCCTCGGCCGTTAGTAGCACCAACTCCTGGAAACCAGGAGAGAAGCTATGGGTGACCCGCACAGATGCAGCTGAAAAGATCCCCTTTTTGATTCAATGGGAGATGTCAGGCTGGGACAGGGAGCTGTAATGGAGGTGTCTCCGGCAGACCTGTGGGAGAGGTCCCCACAGAAACCCCAGAGCCCCCTCCTCGGCAGGAGGGCTGAAGGAAACAGTGAATTAATACAATCCCTTTTGGTTCAGGACTCTCAAGTCTTGTTGGATGAATGCATGGAGGCCCACCAGGTTTTCACAGCCTGCCCTGGCCAATACTCCCCGTACAGGAGCCCAGAGGGGAGGCAGAATTAGACCTGAGAATGCCAGTTAAGGTTTAAGCCAAAATGAAACCTGCCCTATGGCAGCAAGCAAAGTCTGATGTTTTATTTCACACGTGCTGGGGTATACGCAGCAAGGGGTTCTTGGGAGTCCCCAGAGCCTAAATGGAATTGATTGAAGTGCAAAAAATGTGAGGCATAAAAAAACAACCCTGAAAGCAAGGTAATTGCTTCCAGATGTTTTAAAATTGCTTTCAGAAGTGAATAATCAAATCCTGCACAAGCAACACACAATAGCAGAGGCAAGAAGAGTCAGGAATATTTATGAAGAACGTTGAGGAGGGCACCTCTTTTTCAGCAGGGACGTAAAAGACTGAATGGCCAACATCATCCAAAAATCTGTGTTTTGGATGGTGGCTTGCTATAGACTTTCAGACTGGCAGCCAATTAAGCAGAAAGGATTGACATGCTAATTACAAATGAACACAGCCATGACAAGTGTTGCTGGCCACAAGTTTTTCAGCCCTTAATTAAACGTGATAAGACACACAAAGCCTTGGTTTATTGAACCAACAGCATGGGGCTGCTGCCTGTCACTCATCTTTGCATGTGGACTTATAATAAACAGAAAGGTAAACTTAGAGCCTTATTTCCATTTCGACTGATTTAGTACATGGAGTATTTGGGCTCGTTTAACTTTATTTCAAAATTAGGATTTTCTGATTAGGTCAGTCTGCATATTTATTTTTTTTTTAACTATTAAAAAAAGACCATCGTGTTGCACTTTAAACTGTTACAGACAGGTCACTGCAGAAACCTGGGTCCCATACCTGCAGGCCCTCCTCCACCTCCTGCCCTTCAGAGCAGATCCCACGCTCAGATACCACAGCGCTCCACCATGTCTTGAGTTACACAGTGTAAAGAACAGAATTGCCCAACAAAGTGTATAAAAAAAAACCCTGGAAGGCTTTAAACTTCCTAAATATGATTTTTGAGAAACAGTGCCCCTGCTCATAGCATACTCGGGTCTGAACTGAGTACCAGAGAGTACTGTCTTAACATCCACTGTCCAAAAGAAATTTAACAGGACAGTTTTTCAAGCAAGCTGCACCCACTATGAATGAGCAGTTTAAAAAATAGTCCATATCCATAACAGCAAGCACCATACTGATAGACTTACACATAGTATGTTAATAATTGAATGGATTATTGGAGGAAATGAGAGAAAAGATATGGCCACAGGAAAAAATATCAAATATAGATTTTCAATAATACTTACACAATCAGTTTTCTTGTGTTGTGTTTTGGGTTTTTTTTTAAATGAATATCTGTATCTGTATTCTGCAGCTTAAAGGGCAAGCAGAAAACAGAAGGCAACACAGCTGAATGTGGTTCCTCTACAGGGATCAATGCAGTTGGAGCACAGCTAGTTCTTCCATGCCAAAATGGGGCTGGAAAGGTAATCTGTCTCCATTTGGAGTAGATGTTTGTAATTAAGACACCATTCCTCATCAGCCCCTAGCAAAAATAATATGTGCTTTGTTCTCTGTGGTTCCAACAGGCAGCCGAGGAAAGTATTAAAGAGATTAAACCGAGCGCTGAACTGCTGGAGTAATTGTTTCTGAGGATGGACCATGTGCTCACCCACCTTAGTGCTCAGTAGCAGGTCCCTGCCCAGTGGTGGGGACCTCCCCAAGTGCACGTGCACGGGGGAGGGGAAGGGGAGCGCGGGCAACAGCAACGCCTCCAAGCCAATGCTCTTCATCTTCACCGAACTCTTCCTCTTCAGTGTCAGGCCGAAGTTGACATGAGGGTGTTTCCTGGTGCTGCACTCACATCTTGGCGCAGTGCAGCCGCACCTCTGGAAGACGTGGCACAGCAGATCTGTGGAGATGGGGCAAACAGAATAGAGGGCCTCTGCCAAGGACTTCTTTCTCGCACTCACAGACTAGCTCTCTGCCATTTTGTCCTCTTCAGGGCCATTTCCACTGATGCAGGTTAAGTACAGGATATCCCAGTTCTGGTTTTGTAGCACACTGCTTCTCTTACAGCGACACGAATGATCAGCTATTGCGGATGATGCAGTTAAAAATGTGGAGCCTGGTTCTGTCAGGCAATCTTGTCCCAGAAGCTGAGAAATGAAGTTGTTACTCCACTTACAAATTCAGTCTTTGCTCGGGGTGGAGGGGGGAATCTTCTAAACTGTTTGTGGCCAAGAGCTGTGTCTAAGTTGTGTTTCTGTAGAATACTTTCAGAAAAAGGAAGAATTTTTTTGTAGATATCTTTATGACAGAGCAACTATAACTTATTTGTAATGAGAGCTAAGATCATAGACCAACTTCTCTTTTAACAATTACAAAAATATTAAGATAGGTTATGTTAGAGACTAAATTTGTTGATGAGGTCTGTATCACTTTGTAAAGGATCCTTATATCTGACATGTAAAGGTACATTCAGGACTTGCCCAGCATGCTGTACTCACAGCTGTACTGTGGCCGTCCGCCCAGTCCTGAGTACAGTCGTTTCTGACAAGGCTGACAGGTGACCAAGCTCCACTGGAGTTGCCCCCTGGTTGACTAATGATGCTTCTAGTGCTCTACAAAAGCAAAATCCTCCAGGGAAAGACACTCCTGATGCTGAGAAAGCGCCTATGTCTGAGTGGGCAAATGATGCCTGGGAGGAGTAGCGCTGCAGTGCCCCTCGCCCACGTTGAGGATGGGGTGCTTGTGTTTTGGGGAGCCCTAGCCCGATCACCATCCAGAGCCGGCCCAGCACCCTCTTTTTGACAGTCTGATGAAGCTGGCGTTACATCCCCATGCTAAGCAAGGGGCAGCAAAGCCAGACATCAATTTTCCTCGCCTAGCTTTTTGTTTTACTTGCCTTTCTGTCACCAGTTACCTCTCTACACCCTCCCCTGCTCCTCACAGGAGGACACAGGTCCCGGGCTCACAGCCCACAGGCTGGCTCTGGCTCCCGAGGCAGCTCCCTGGTGCACGGCTCCTCACCCAGCCCCTAATGCCCACTCCCCATCCTGGCACAAAGCCCTGCATGCGCTCGCTTGGTCTGGGCGTTTGCGGTCACACGAGGAGGGAGAAGGGCAGCGACTCAGCCCCCTCGTCCCAGGGAGGAAGACTTCTGCTGCAGGGAGAATTATGCTGAGTAAAGTAGAACCTCCAAGTGAGAAAAGCCCACTGCGTTACCTGATTTAGCAGAGCGGCCAACATAAAATAAAAACAAGAGGTCCTCAAAGATTAAGGGACACCAGCCTCCCTAGAGGAATTAAGGCCGAATCCAGGTCTATCCCTAAACCTCACCCTCCGGTGGTCTGCTAATGTGCCCGAGACTAACCAAAGCCGAGTCAGCTCCATCAAGACCCACTGCCAGAAGTGCGCAGGGATAACCCGACGCCTCCACCTGTTTCTGTTTCCCCCACCTTGTGTCAACACGACCTGTGTCTGCGTCTTGTGTTTTCTGACTGTGTGTTTTTTTCAAATAAGCCATGCCAAAAACAAGTGCTTCAGCGGCCTTTGCCTCCCTGTTATGCTGCAGGCAGTGAGCCTGGGAGCCATCCCTCCAGGGCCAAAGGCTTTGACCTTCTCCCGTCAGCAGCCAGGACTAAAGTGTTCATCTCTCTGCAGCAGTAGTGCTCTAGGAGGAAAGGAGGAATGAAAACCTCCCGTAACTGAGCTTGCTCATGCCTCTTTGCTGAGGGATTTAATTTTTCTGATGCAAATCCTCCCACTTGCAAAGAAAGCTTTCTTCTTTTTCAAACAGCTCTAGTTACACTGTTAAAAGCAGTATTTGAATGCAGAGGCCATGGATGCACAGCTGGACTTCCCCTTAACTCGTCAGAGCTTATTTCATGGATTATCTGTGCTTGGACAGTCTCCTGCCCTCACAAGCTCTCTGGAAAGCCAGAACTGATAGCAAAAGCAAGGGCAAAACTTAGTATTGCTGCAGAGCACAAAAACTTCAGTTTCCCTTGCTTGAACAGCTCTCCTGATGTCAATGGGATGGGGAAACAGAGCACAGTTAAATACTAGCTTAAATGTTTGCGGGACTTAGACCTTAAGCAACCAATGGGTTGTTCCACCTAGAAGGAATTATTTGTGTTAGTCTTTCAGGGAAGGCAGGCAGAATTGAGCAATGGTTCAATACAAGATCAAGTTATTGTGCAGTGAGACACAAGCCATTATCAGCACAGAATTAACTGGCAAAGTGATAAAGATCATAGTGATTTTCTAAACTCAGGACTGACTACATTTCTATTCATCTTGCACAGCAAGAGTTTTGACAGGTTAATTAATGTCAACATGTACGTGCAGACAAGAGAATATTGATAAAATGAAGACATTCTCCATCCAAGAAGTGGAATTCATTCTTTCGCTTTGAATCATTTTCCTGTCTCTCAGGTGCAGGGGGCTCTCTGCATGGGTCCTGCTAGTGCTTTTATTATTGTAAACTAGGTTTATTTTGCCCTCTAGATTCTCCTTTTCCACTGCCTGCTTCTCTCCCAGTCTCTGCAGGGGATACAGTGTGTGAGGGTAGAAAGAATTCCCGCCAGTTGATTAAAATGCTTTTCCAATATAAACAACCTAAAATAAGGACCATGGGGAAATGTATTTAAAAAAAAAAATCAAATAGTTTCACTTCCCATAGGGATATGACCACCATTTAGAGTTTGAAGATTGGCATGGACTTCAATACCAACACAGTCTGTATAAGCTACACAACCATTTGAGAGTTGAATTTTTCCAGGAACTTTCCTGCTCTGGAACTGTAGCCTAATGATTCCATGAAATACCTTATTACACAGTGTAGGGGAACTACAAAGCTGATAGAAGAATATAATGTGCTATATGAACCTCCTTTCTTTCAAATACCTATTATTTACTCAATTAGATAGTATCTGTTTTCTGGAAGAGAGATGAGTGAACAAAGGAGATATATAGCCAAGAGAAGGCGAAAAGCCTGCAACAAAATTCTTTTTCTCAGCTCTGCAGTGAACACACATAACATTAAGGAGATTATACCAGAAAATAAGAAGTAACTCTGCAAATGACTAGGGAGATAGATAGTGTGACTTCCAGCTGTTCAGTGCCTTCACTGAACCTTGAGAGAGTTCTGCTAAATACAAGAAATTATTTTCGCAAGACAGCAGAACAAGGTCACATTTGCTTTAACTGAGGAGAATTGTTGCTCTCCAGATGACAGTAAGTCAAGAACAACAACAACAAAATAATCAGAAGGGGCATTCCCACAAGCTTGCATCTAATCAAGCCTTCAAGCAAAGATGGCCACCATTACTTCCCAAGTTTTTCATGTGTTATAACTCAGGACATCTGATGGCCTCCTGTTACTTTGAAGTTGTCAGCCTTTAATCATCAGCAGCTGCATCTAGACCTGTTCTGCTAGCTAATCTCTGAACTCCTTGAGAGATCCATGTTGTCCAGTTAACCCATTTTGAACTTCATCCCTTGTAGGCCAGTAGAAGCTTTGCTTTTGTAGGAAAAGCTCTTATCTATACTCTTTCTTTCCTTTTGTGGATCTTCTTCCTGTCCCTGAGGTGCAGAGGCCCCTGTGCATGGCTCCTGCTAGCCCTTGATTATGGGCTGGGTTTATTCTGCTCTCCACATGCTCCTGCTGGACTGCATATTGTTCAGCTGTTTCCTGGTAGCAACTCTATTTTCTTATTTACATCAGGTGTGCTTTGCGGTTTGAAATGCATTGGTTTCAGTGTACACAACATGAGAATCAAATACCACAAATATAATGTTGTCAGCAGTTACACTATGGCATCTGAGACGTGACTAAGGAATACCCCTAGGCTAAGATACTGATTAGCAAAGGCTGAGTTCAGTCAACTTCAGTCTTATATACTAAACAGTACTGCATCGTCCGTGTGCCACTGGAAGCCTAATTATGCATCTCCTCTGCATTTGTCACAGTGAGAACCTTATCTCTAGGTTACAGGCAAGAAATCATATGAAGAGGTTTAGTGACTTCTAGGCCAGCAATGTTCAATCAACGTCCCCACGGGTGTTTGCAGCCTTGCAAGGGGCTCCTTGGCAAGAGGCATACTCGCTCCAGGCTGCTCTCCTTCTCAGGAGCACCTTGAGACCGGGCTGCCTTTCCAAGAAGTTGTCCTGGTGCGAGTAGTCAGTTGAGCAATCCTGGATTGTTTAGTGCTCATATCTGGTTTTAAGTCTTTGTCTTTAAAAAGGATACGGGAAGTTTCTTCACCCAGCTGTCACCAGTTAATTACACTTCAGTGAGTTAGTTAAACATTCACATCAGGATTATGTTAACAACAGTAGCATCTGCGTGTTTATTGGTATGCCTCATTAAAAGTAAGCAAATAATTATTTCTAAGAGTGTAATGCAGTCATTTACATACAAGGTGTGTTAATGCTGCCAGAGAGGGCTCATGTGGACCAGAGACAGGAGTTTTCTAGAAGCCACATGGAGCCTGAGTAACTAGGTTGCACAGCAAGCCTATGCTTATCAGCAAGGATGCATTTGCTTCTGCTCAGGTGCCAGGGCAAAGGGCCCCAGGAAAGCAAAGTTCTCACGTGCATCTGCCTCATTTGCTGCAGTGAGCTTTCCTGGTTTGCTAAGTGATTTTTCACCGTGTGTATGCTGTTCTTGATGGCTGCCTGGCAGAGAAGCATCTAAATAGCTCTGAAGGCAAATGGTGTCCTTCACATGCCCTTCTCGTTGCTCTGCCTTGAGAGGGCTTAGCTAACTGAACAAGCATATTAAGTCCATGATGCCACAGCTAAGCATTCTTTACCCTGAATAGCTGGAGTTTATAGTTAGAAAAGCAGTGCTGGCTTCATTAGCTTTTTCTGTGAATTCATAACTAAGTGAATATATGGGGCCTGAGGAACTCGTGCTCTGCTCTACAGAAGGCCACATGAAACTACGCACTCTAGGAGCAAAGCTATGGACAAGTATGGACACCTTCTATTACAGGTTTTCATCTTATCAAGATACCAGCCTTTTGCTATGACCACTGTAGGCAGCCTTGACCTGGAAATTTGCGAGCAGATGGTCTGAGCAGCCTTGGCTTTAGGTGCCGCAGCTGGGACATCAGGGTGAAGCACTGCTTGCAGGAGACTTGGACACAGCCCTATGCATGAAAGGCAATGGCCAAGGACTTTGAAGGAGCCTGAATTTCACCGTATGCCTTCACCTCTACTTTTGCAGATCTAAAGAAGTTACTGATTGTGGGGCAGTTTTACAGTGCAGATTAACTCAGAGGGATGCGAGTAACTGAAACCTGAGATGATCCTGGTTTCTCAGCTAACACCACACAGCAGCAAGAGCACCTCAGTTCCTCTAAGAATGTAGAAAAGGTTCCTTCATGAATCCCAAAATTAATTAAAAGCAACAGAATGGAAATGAGCAATAAATCATTTTGCAGCATTACCACTACCTGGGATTTAAGATAGGATAAGCATATTATCAAAGATCATAAAAGACTAACTCACACTGTCCAGAAGTCTTAGGACCAGTGACCACTGTTAACTAGAAAAATGGTAACTGCTGTTAGCACGTGACACATGTTCCTCTTGTGAGCTTTCTGCTCAGTGCAGCTTTTCTGAAGACATGAAACCAATTTTGTCAACTAAACTTTGGCCCTTCAAGGCCATCTACTTACCTGCCATGGAGTACCTTGTCCCAGAGCATCCTTTGGAAGTAACTGAAGTAGAACAATTTTGTCTGGCCAGCTCTCTCCTTCCCCTGTATGGTCTCTGCGGGAGGTGGAGTGTTGTGGCTGCTTCTGCAGGCACCCCTCTGCAGGGCTTGAACTTCACAGCTGTGTGCGATCAGTGAGGAGTTCCCCCCACCAGTACCCTGTATGGATTAACAGCAGTCAAAAGGTATTCAAAATCAGTGGTAAATCTGTGGCCTTTGGAAACCTCTTAGCACAGAGAGGGCTCAGATGAAGTGGGAGAGATTTCATTTTTTGGCTTTTGTATGCTGCAGTGGCTATGCCTTTATACCAGAGAGAGATCATCACTGTGCGAGGTGAAGGAAGCAGGTCAACTTGTTTACACCAGCCCTACCACTGGTAACAGATAACAGCCCAGGCTGTGGATGCTGTAGAAATTACGCCTTCCTATATCCTCGGCACCACCTCTTGCCCTTTCAGGAGTAACAGTCTTCCATAACACTCTGAAAAAGAATCTCAGTGCATTAACATGTTTGCTAGCGTGAAGGAAAGCAGCATAAGAAAAGAGTAGAAAAAAGGCATTTGCTCAGAGGAGAAAAATGCTCTGCGGTTAGTGGGGCAGAGAATACTTCCACCGGCCAAGTGAATTTCCCTGTTACATTTTATGAAGAGCAGTTGCATCGTAACAGATTGAATTTCAGGCGCCGTGGCTGAAGCTGTTCCACGGCTTAAGTGCTTCACTCGGGGACTGTCTTGTCCTCCCAGCAGACAGGACTCTCTTTGGTGCTTTAGAGATGCTCTTTGGTTGTGCCCTTGAAACAGCTTTACTTGATCTCCAGGGCTGTAGCTCTGATTGGGCTGAGGTTGAATGTTTAAAGCAACGTATGATGAGCTATAGGAGGCTGCAGGGGAGTTTCTACCTCCTCACAGCCGCACATGATTATCCCCCTGCTGTGGTCAGCCAGACACTGACAGTACCCACCACAGTCAGCATCAGTCTGCAACAAGCGTCTGAAGGTCTGGTAGGAAGAGGTTAAGAGAAAACGAGTCTGGAATCCTCCCTGCCAGGCAGCTATCTCTGTGCATGTACTGTGCCTGGCATGGCAGTGACCCTGATCTAATCTGGCATCCCTGAGGCAATACCTTTTAAATGCCGTTACTTTGACAATAACGATGTTGGTGTTTAATGGACAGATTATCCCAGGCAAAATAACATATTAGATTTCATAAAGGAAGGCAAAGCTTTAAGGGAACAAGGCAGCTATGAGTGTTACTTCAGAGCAGAAGCTAAATGGATTTTCTGACCAAGCAGGCCTGCAAAATGACCTTACAGCGACAAATTTCCAGGATTCAAACAGGGACCTCATGTGTCTGGTTTGCTTCTGCTGAGGTGGGTTTTCACAACTGGTCAACAAACACACACCTCAAGATGATTTGCCTTTTCATGATCTTCCCTTGAAATGCAGGACTTGGAAGAGAAGAAGGTCCTGACCCCAGAAGAAAAGGGCCACCGCTCTGTAAAGGGCCAGCAGTGCAGGAGTCTAAGTAGAGTGCAGCCCACTCCAGCCCCCTCAAATGAATCCTAGAGGCGGTTACACCACTCAGGCTGACTTTCCGAGCCCTTACGTATTCCAAGCTAAGCCATCATGCAAGATGATTTAGCCCCTCTTAGCCAGTCAATAGCCTTTAATGACAGCCCGAGGAAAAGCTGCTGTCTATCCCAGTGGTGGTGCAATAGTTCTTTCACTTAAAGATTTTGCTGGTGATTTCTGTGATGAGAAAATGTATCCAGACAGAAACAGATTGAAATCCTTTTCTTGTTTTACACTGTACACTGCAATGCTTATATGAAAATAACTTTGAACAAGTAGTCCCCTGGAACCATGATGCTATGTAATCCAAACCATGTCCTTAATCCACCCCGCGACTGCACAGAAACAATTCCAATCAGGCCAAATGCAGTAGGAGGATGCTTTTCATCTATGTGTCATCACCTAGTTTTGCTATATTTTGCAGCTATTTAATGCTTTACACAATTTCCTTCAAAACATTAGACATGCTTACCGCTCTCCAGGGATGGCAGTGGAGGCCAGCTCAGCAATCTGCTGGTTGCTGGGAGCAAACAGGAGCCTAAAGCTGAGATGAAACTGTTCATGTTAGGTTGCCTTTGGAACCTCTGGGTTGTTCTAAGTTTATTATAAAGTGGGGTGCTCTCCCAAAATTTGTGTGCAAGCCCTCTTCCAAACTTCCCCTCCACCAGCTCATCTTTGTGAATCATGATACCCCACGGCTGAGGGGCATGGGATTGGGGGGGAGGTGTTTGCAAGTGCTTATTTACAGCGTTTCCCCTGAAGTATAAAGCTCAAAACATATGCTGTGTTTTTCTGATCACACCCTGGGAGCAGTCACCTAAGGCGGTTGTAAGAGCTTGAGGCAGAGACATCTTTCCTCAAGTGTGTTTGTTCAGGAGCTGGCACAACAAGGTTTTCAAGCCTAATTTAGTAATTACTTGCTACTAATAATTACCACCTGTACACTGATAATTATGCAGGATAGCTTTAACAGTCAGTTGGTTGAAAAGGTGCTGTTAATGCTAGGCACCTTTCTTACTTGGGGACTCTACCTGGTAGTACTATGCAGCTCCCCGGCCACATGCTGCCTAGTCCTGCAGCCGAGAAGAGGGGACATCAGAGCCTTCATCCCCTGCCAACAGCAGAAATTGGCTGCTGGAGCGGGCTGGACCAGACTTGGTGGCAACCAGCTATTCCCAGCTCTGCAGTGGCTCCACGGTTCCAAACCATCGAAATTAAATGTTGGTTGGTCTGAGCTGCTTACACCAGAAATGCTAGATTACAGTGTAAAGGAAACCTCTAGAACACTTGAATTGCGTAGAGGGTAATTTTACTGCGTCTCCAGCATCTTTTGCGTGCTTCTGTAATGATTGTCCCACTAAGAGATTCCTGTTGGTTTTTGTTTGATTGAAGAATGCATGCAACCTCAAAATAAAGTAAGTATGCATGTGTTTAGATACTATACACACATACACAGAAATTATGGTATTTAATCTTTACACATCTGTTAATATATTTGCATATATGTAGCCACTTTATGTAGCAATGTATGACTGATTGGAAGTTGCCCCCAGAAATTTGGGGTTGTCTAGTTCAAGTTACAACCGAATTTTGGATTCCTGCCCATGAAGCCCTGTTGCACACCCCAGGTGTTACTGGCACTAATGCCTCCCTGGTACTCAGGGCTTCAGAAGTCGGAGGCTGGAACTCTCAGCCTGCAGCTGCAGCCGCTGAAAAGTGTTCCTGAGCCAGGGAAGTCTGGCAAACCTGCAGGTTGTAGCTCCATCCTTATACAGATGTAAGCAGAAGCATTAATCTGTTTTAGCAAAACAGGCTAAATAAGATAGATAAGAAACCAGGAAAAATTCTGGAACACATGATTTATTTTGATGTCAGGATAGGAGTAAAATGTATCTCATTACTGCTAACCATCAGTTTTTAAGAACATCTGTCCCAACTTTTCCACAAATGTTCCTAGACTACAAATTAGGAGCTTGCTTACAGTGATGCTCAAGTGTTTATTGTAAAAAAAATTTGCTCTGAGTTCAAACAGTTGTGAACAACTGGAAGGTATTAACATGGCATTTGTAGCATTAAATGAACACTCAAGCCCCAGACCAGGAAAGAGCTTAAAGCTCATGCCACTGAGCTGCAGTCTTTGGCCAGCGAGATAAAAAGGTTCTTTTCCTCCAGTCACGCCAAGCAGCAGCTAAGCAGCCCCCAAGCTGGGGATGCAGCACTAACGCTGCCACTGTGCCTGGTTGCAAGCCCCCGTGCATCTCCCTTCCCTGCTGGGCAAGAGCTTTGTGGAGAAGAGGTTTGTGAAGAGCGGGGAAAGCAGGTGAAGTGCCTGGATAAGCCTTGCTGATTCTGCACAAGCTCTTCTGCCAGTTTAACACTGGCTCCCGATGTTCATACGAGGTGGGACTAGAGCAATGAAAGCCTCATGATTACAAGCTGATTCGTTGCCCACTGTAATTACCTGAACAAGTCTCCTGGCTTTCACTGCTCCGTCAAGTTATGAAAAAAACAGCCACTCGTTATGGCTGCTCAGCAGCGCTGCCATAAATTCAAGCCTTGCTTTATTGTCCTTCAGCATCATCTACAAAGAGGGTGCAAAGGAACCAGATTGCCTTTTCTTAAAGGGGGGAAGCAGAGACTAAAAGGGAAATGGATGTGAAGGGACCAGTTGCCTCCTGGGAAGTGAAGATGAGGATGGGGTTTGGGGGGATTCCCGCACCAGTGGGAGACGGACACATTGGCCTGACACGAGGGAAGAGCCCGGCTTGGCACAGGCTGGGCCCTGCGAGATGCCACCCTTGCGCTGCCACCGGGTCCAGCTGGGAAACATTCAGCCACGTGCTGTAGGGTGGAGGTGCAAGAGGCAGCTGGTACTGTGGTCAAAATCATACAAACATCACCCCTGGCTCTGCCATGTTGGATAGAAGTCTTCCTAGGCTGCTGTTCGCAAACAAGTGCATGGCTTTTGAAATAAAGGCTAAAACGAGCTTAAGCTGACACTTAAAAAGTGTTATCTGCCATATCCTCCTTGGGAAAAGCTGCATTCTGATGTAGCACTAGCTGGCTGAACGCAGCACAATAACGCTGTTTTTCTGTATTTAAAGAGAAACCCAGAAAAAGTCCTTGCAAAGTTATGAAAAGCTCTATCAGCCGCACAGGCCAGCGTAGAAGCCTGACTATGGCACACAGAGAATTAAATATCCTGCGTTTAACTGCAAAGGCAAATCATAAAGGAATGGCTGTGCAGCCCCCTGCAAGCACAGAAATCTTATTCCAGCCAGGAGCAAATGTCTCCAAATCTGTCCCCACCAGCCTGGGTGCTGCTGGCCCATGGTGTGTGTTCTCCAGGTGGTATTTTCAGCAAATCTCCCTCCGTGTTGCTCCATGTGTTTACCTTTGCAAAGCCTCTAATTTGTGCATGAAATGGCCATTTCCTTGAGTACCATAATGCAGTTGCATCTAATTTTCTAATATGTAGTTTCCAATGTTTGTTTGCATGAGGAGTTGTGTCTGCAGGCAAGGGTGCTGAAGCATGCAAGCAGAGCCCAATATGCATCCGGACACTGGGATTTAAAGAGCACTGGCAAAACAACAAACCTCACGAAAAGGCCTCAAAAAATAGCGTGACCTTTAAATGGCAACATTGCTAATAGAAAACATACAGGGAAGGAAATGGGGCGTCATTTAATTTGAGTCAATTCTCAAATATAATGTAGTTCATTTATAGTTAATTTCATTTAATGTTAATTTTAATTAGCTCACATCTGTTGCAGAGATCCACAGGACTGATTTAACCTGTGAACTTTGGCTGCTTTTCCTGGCAGCCCTTCATATCAATTACAAAATCCCATCACACCGAAACACTACACATTTGATTGCTCCCCTGGGAAAGGAGCAGGGAGAGGATGAGCTGTGCGGGATGGACACCAGTTACGTTGTTTAATGTACAGCTACAAACCATATAGATTCTGCACTGACAAGAATAAAAGAGCTTCGAGATACATGAGACAGAGCCTGCTCAGAGCTATAATTCATCTTAATATTGGCCCGTGCAGAATTTTCTGTGGAAATGAAGATATGAAAATACTTCCATAAGTACTGGCTGAAATTTAAAAGAGCTTTGGCTACTGAACTCAGTTCTTTCTTTTCTTGTATGCTTATGCCTGGCTGAAGTCTTTGTTTCACACTTGCTCACAGTAAGTGAATTTTATGACTGTGAAATAGTCCACACTGTAAAATTGTACTGGGGACTCCAATAAGCCAGATAAAGATGATTTTTTGAAGCCAGAATAGATTTTTCAAAGCTGATGTTATGCATTGTTATGATTTTATACAGATGTAGTATTGCAGGTTATGGGCATGTTAGCAGAATTGCGATCCGGATGCTCTAATTATCCTTAATCCAACTCTTAAATGAAGTGTGCAGTGATTCAAGCTAACCAATCACTATTTTCCCTCTCTTTCAAAGAAGTCCCTTTACTGTAATAATACTTCATAAATACACATGTACGTGTGCCTGATTATTTAGTAGCTGGGCCTAAAAGTCATATACAGGACCATTAAATAGGACCAGGACCAGGTGAACGGTGCAGTTGCACCCACAGTGGGCTTCACAAGCTCTGCACCCAAGCACTGCATTTTATAGCCCACTCAGTTTTCGAAGGAGGGTTCCTGTGGCAGACTTACATGGCGCTTAAAGGGAAGGCTTTGACATTTAAAAAATTTCCATCTCTTCCTCAACTGAAATCTAAGCCTGACAGACTCATGGGCTAAATTAATTTCTTAAGCCCTTTGCCCAATAATAAAACTTATCTGAAGCAGAAAATGGAAATGTACCATGTGCTTTACAAAGCTGAACAAAGATCCCCTGCAAAGTGCTGAAGCAATCAGAATGAATGATCTGCTCCCATGGATAGGAAAAGTGGATATTTTAATTGCATCAATTATTCACCACCAATTATTTGTGAGAAGTCTTTTATGTCCGGGAAATTGAGAGGCCTATCTATGTCTGTTAAAGTAAGCTGAGTTTCCTATTATTTTTCTTTGCACACCAAGTTAGTGGTGGTGATGGTTCGAACAGACAGATGGAGGAGCTTGCCAAAGTTTGGAGCTGATGGCTACTGCGTTAATCCTTCCCTACTGAAACTCAGAAGAAATTAACAGTGTGGTAGGAAACTGCTGCTTACTGAGCTGGCCTTTAAAAAAAATGAAAAGCAGAGAATCTCCTGAAGAAGACAATCGTGGACTGTATTTTAACATACTAATATGCTATTACCCAGCAGAAGATAACAGGCATGGAGGATGCTAACCCAAGCCACTTCTTTTTGCTATTCTTCCAGTAGGGTACGCAACATCTTTGTCACCGACTAATCCATCACTTTTCACATCCGTTTCTACCCACACATGACATGGTTTTGGAGACTTCTGCTTTCCTGTGTTTTTTGTCAAACTGTCCATCGCTGCTGAGGAAGAACAGTGCCCACATGGTTATCAGGAAGGGAGCTTGTCCCTCCTCAATGCTTCTCCACCCTGTGGGGATCCCCGTCTCTCGCACCTTGCTCAACAAAGGCTTTGGGCACCTCAAAGCCAGGTGCAGCACCTACACTGCTGGCTGTCTCTAAAAAGATCAGCAGGGGAGTTTATAGCCCAGGCTATTGCATTTAGAAATACACGATCATTTCAAATAATCATTTAGGTTGGAAAAGACCCTTAAGATCATCGAATTCAATGGAACTGTTGTGCCCCTTACAGATCAGAGGTTGGATTTCTCCTCAATTAGCAGTAATGGGCTTGCAAGGCTTGACATGAGGATAGAATTTGACCTGGGAAACGTCTGACTGTGCTGCCTGAAAAGGTGGATGTGGGTGCCGGTAAATCAGCCAGCTTGCTCACACCGTTGGCCATAAATGAACCTGAGATATTTCTGTGAGATCTGGGAACAGCCTTTTTTTGATGGCTGCTGTTCCTGGCAGGGATCGTCCATGGCAGTTCATATGGAGCAGACACATACGGCATACCCTACCTTGTGAAACAGCCTGTACAGACCTAGTGTCTCTAGAAATGGCAAGACATCCTCTTACCAAGCTGTTTTCTGAACCAACCTGTATTTTCTGTGATGCTGCTGTTGGCCAGCTGTGACTGACACAAGCTGTGGTTAGCACGCAAAACCCACGGCTGAACCCCAAATCCCCCGGAGGATGTAGTTGCCACGGAGTGATTTAAGACTCCTTAAACAGAGCAGCAAGAGATCAGAAAAGTGGAGGAAAGTCTATTTGCAAATCTAAGGAAAGGTATTGTATAGCTGGGGTGGGAAGAGCGACAGCTGAAAGGTAACTAGAGGCATTGCCAGACACAGAACTAGTAAAGTGATAACAAGTCCCAAGAGCAGACGAGCTCTGAACCTGCAAACGCTCTAGGGCTTGTGACCGCTTGGACACAAAGGTGTCAGCCCATCCAGGTGCCCCTGACCAAGGCACATCCCGCCAGGACAGTGGGATGATCCGGGGAGAGGGACTGTGTAGCACAGCCCTGCCTCGCTGCTCCCTGCGCTCACTAAAGCTTCTCTACAAGGTTATGGGACTTCATCTTCGTTGCTGCTTTCTTCCCAAATTTGTCAGTTTAGGAAGACTTCTGTTATCTATTCAATAGGTCTCCGACGCTGAAGTGATACACACTTTTGTGTGTTTATTACGGCATTAGAGCTGAATTTTAATCTTAAGGGTTTTTTCGATAAAAAACTGATGAAGTGGCAAAATGCAGCATCAACAGATAGATCCATTGCGAACAAATTTTTTTATTGCTTTTTAACAGGAAAAAAGTGAACTGCAGGAAAAAGCCTGAACTTCAACAGAGTGTTAAAATCACCTCACTGGTGTGACCCATCCTCTCCCTTGGGAGGGGTGCAGCGCTGAGCCATCAGTCGTGCACCGCTGGTCCTCCTCTGCAAGGCACCTGACAGAAAACGCATTAGGGAAAAGCCATGTGGCAAATGCCAGGGGCTTTTGGGCTCCTCAGCTTCCTGCTCCCACTGTGGCGGCAGCATCTCTCCAGGCAGCCCTGGGGGGCTACTTGCTTGGGGAAGAGGTATTTTGCATATTCCTTTCCAAATTCCCTCCAGCTGAGAGGCAACATCCTCACTGCTCTTGAGACACTTTCCCTGGGTTGCTTTGAAATGCCAGAGGTGCAAGAGAATTCCTCAGCTTCTCTGCTGCAGCCCCTTGCACACAACTTCTGGGGGTTTTGCGTGGTCAGCAATGGGGTTTCCCCTGCTCGAGCCCTAGTAATGTCCACCCCTGCCTCCAAAAGCCCAGCAGGATCACAAGGACTCTAAAAAACTAGGAGTGTGGCCAACAAAATCTATACTTAAGGTTGCAGCAGAGGATACCCGCAGCATCAGAATCTTCAGTTAATGGAAAGAAGAAGTTGAGGGGAAAGCCTCAGACATCCCTCAAGGCCATGCCCTTTGCCATCCCTCCTGTCCGTCTCTGTGTGGACTGAAAAGTTGTACACCTCCCCACTTTGTTGAGCTCGAGCTCTGATGGGATCCTGATGAGATTTTAACCAGCACCCTAGAGGCACCTCCCGAGTGCAGGGGAAGGAGGGCTGCACCTCCGGCAGAGTCGACAGAGGTGCCTAAAGGGGTGAATGTAGTCAGGGATGTGTGTTTGGCAACGGCATGGCACACACTGCTGCTGCTGGCGGCAGGCTGGCGAGTTGTTAACTTCAGCAGCCGCTGTTGTTAACTTCTTCCCACTTTCTCATCAGGCTCATGAAGCAGGGAATGGCCCCGGAGCCTGAAACAGGGACCCTGAGGGATAGTCTCAGCTTTCTGGAAAAATAATAACAGTAATAAGGAGACATAGTGCTTTGCATCACAGAGCAAATCTTGCAGATGTGGCCGCCTGGAGGCTTTGGACCTAGAATCTATGAAACTAAGAGTCCCACAGGTTCCTTTAAAAAGAAAAATCAAGGAAAAGATGGTGGGAGACGGGGAGAGGAGAGGGTAAAGGTAGATATTTTGTAGGTTTTAAAGCCGGCTGCTTGATCTTGTGTGGCCTGATTCATAACCACTGCACGCCAGGTGTTGGCATTAGCACTTCTGGATCTCACCAGGAGGAGAGTGAAGTGGTGGCGAGGGAAAGAACATGGTAAATTTCATAGTCAGCAAGCAGGGAGGCGGCAGAAATGTGCTAGAATTTATTGGAACCTAAAAACAACACTTACAAGACACTTTAAAAATGAAGCAATTTCCAGCTCCTACAAATTAAAACACAGCTATGTGAATGTCGTTACTGGTAAGCCCATTGGATCTTCCATTCTTCAGACGTAAAAGGAAATCCTTGCTGAAAAAGTACCGTCTCTGCATTATGCGGACATAGTTAAAGACATCATAGCACAAGTCTCTAAATGCCATCCTGTCACTGTACCAGTCACTTCAGGTCCTTGTCATATGCCATGCTCATTAGCATTTTACGTCTTATGGTGAAAACAGAAGTATCTATTGATTTGTTTATGATCTTCTACATAGCACAAACCCAAGCAGATCGCTCTCAGCTTAATGACCAGGAAACACCTCGGAATCATGCCCATGCTCCTGAGCACATTTACTCATCAGGAAGGAGGAAACAGTTGCCTTTGACTATCTCATTAATTAGGTCTCAAGCAAACAATCAAGTTATTGTGGTGCCTTGGCAAGCACCGCGTGTTGTCTGAGCTGTCGCGTGCATGTTCTCCGCTTGCAGGAAGAATTAAAAAACCAGACTGGTCTGACTTTCATGCGTGCTGATGGGTTTCCCAGTGATCCGGTTAGCGTGTCTGAAGAAGTGGCTGCTCTTCCCCTGAGCCGCAGCAACCGGCTGCCTTCACTCTGGCTCCCAGCTGAGCAGGGCTCACCGAAACCATGGGCACCACGTTCCTCCAGGCTCTGACGCCTGTGTCCCGCCTGGATCCCCGTCTAAACCTGAGATTTCCCCAAGCACATCCTTGCCCCTGCTGGCACGGAAAGCCTGGGAAGTCTGCTGACTCCTAGTTTTTATCTGCCAGAGAAATGAATCCACTTCCTAAGGATTAACACTGGTAAATAAAAACTGTGTTTGGCCATACCATCAAAGTTAGAGACATGTTAGCCAAAGTGACAGATGACAGCAATCTGTTCAGCCAGCCACACAAACGGGATTTATGATTGCATCTCTCTTCTCCATCTTCCTCTCTATGAGCATTTGGGAGTGACATCTTACCTGAGAGTTTGCAGGGAATCAAAAAACAGGAACATGTTCTCTGTAGCTCTACCAGCTCTGAGAAACCCCTTGACAACTGTATTACAGCCCTTTATTCCTATAAAGCAGACACAGTCCTAATAACAGCCTTCCTCAGACCTAGAACTATTTGACTGTGGCGTCAACTTGAGCAAGCCTCAATGCTACCACTTTCTAGCATTGGCACTAGTTAATTTAGACACCCAGCCCCTGCCCCTCATCTTTAAAAGCTTTAAAATATGTCTGGTGATGGGGTCACAGCTTCACCTCCTGCCACCTTGATCTGGCCCGGCTCCACCCGAGCCAAGAGGGCTCTGCCGGCTGGCAGCAGCCTGGGGCAGAGGACTCAGCCTTGTGGACACCTGATGCAGCTTCTCTCTGTGCAGCAACATTAAAAACCTTTCTCCCTCCTCACAGAGAAATGCAGGGCGGGTGATTTCTTCAGACCTCACCAGTGGTGACCCGTTTGTCTCTATGTTCTGGTGTTGGTTACTTTACAAAGCAGGACCATGGAGAGTTGGTACAAATATTACTGTACCAGGACGTGGGCCACAGCTGCATTCAAAATTAATTTAGGGCTTAGATTCTCTGTATTCCCCCATAATGCCTGGAGATCCTTCCCTGGGTTTTGTTACCAGGGTCCGGTGCAGGAGGACCTCAAAGGGGTGACCAGGTTCACCGTAAAGTGCAGCCCATGCAGTCACTCACACTGCGTGTGGGCACTGGCACCTTTAGCTTTCTTTTACTTGGGAACGTGGTGGCTTTTACTGTTAATATATCCCTTGAAAGTACACTTCCAAACCAAGACTAATTTTCAACATGTGGTTTATGTGCTCTCATCATCCACGACAGAAACCTTCCCCCAGTAAGACTGAGGAGGTTGAAATCATTTGAGCTTCACAGCCACGATGCTGGGGAGAGCAGGCACCCCAAACCAGGTTTCTCCGGACCTGGGGCAGACGCCTGTCCTCCAGCCACCTTGCCCAATAATAACAGCTCTTGTGGGCTGTAGGGTCTCCATCAAATCCAATCGAATTAATTTTTTCCTGAAACCGCTCATCTGGAGAGATGTCGAGTGATGCCAGAGGTGCAGCCTGAGCATTTGTCCATCCGTGCTGTGTGTGCCATTGCGCCTGCCATTTTTCCTGGGCAGAGACACCAGCTCCAGTTCTCCCATCGCCCGCGCAATGTTTCCAGCACAGTAGCAGGGCGTTTTTTACAGACAACAGCAAATGTGAAGGAACCAACCCAAGAGGAAGGGCAACGCCTGAAGCCAGCATAAAGGCTGAGAGTAAGGCAGGCGGGCAGTAGGACACATAACCGTGGGATGAGTTTGTGAGAATTGGTGGTGCCCAGCTAAGCAAGAGAGGGCAGGGAAACGGTTTTACCTCTGGGACCAGTAGGAGCTCTCTGTAGATTGGAATTAGGCAAATGGTTCCTTGGTTTTGTCTCATAATGGTCATAACTGGCACTCTTTTCTCCCCCTTTTCCCATGTGCAAATGTTGCTCAAAAGGAGACGCAATTCTCCATAGAATTGCTGAAAATACAGGTGCCAGAAAATGAGAGCTTTTTATTAGCCGTCAGCGTAACCCTCACACAAAAGATTTTTGTAGTTACTTTACCCCATGTAATTACACAGCAAAGCCCCATTTAACATCTCACTGCGCAACGGCAACTTTCTGTTTCAAATCAGATTAATGTAAGAGTTAGCCAGCCATTTTAAGAGATAATAGCTGTAATTAAGGTGTTTCTCATGAAGGATTCCTATTATAATATGGCAGATGATTCTCTGATAGTCTTGTTGGCTGCACTAGTCACAATTGTTTTCACTGATATTGACACTATTGTCTTGCCACACAAACAGAAAAGTAGATTAATCAAAATACTGTGCTGGTTTCTTGTGCTCTGAGCCCTTCTTTGGGGCTGATGCTCAATTCTCAGCTTTTTGTAGGAATAAAAAGTGGTTTTTGTAAGATATGCAGACACAATCAGCCGTGTTGTTTAAAGCAGTTATGGGAGAATAGATGGGTAGAAGTCTTTTACTGAAAATCTGAAAATAAAGCACCAAGGAAACTTAAATATTATGCTTTGTAAACCTCTCATCTGTTTCCAGTTTGGGTGTCAGTGATGTGAGACTGGTGGAATGTGTTCAGACTGGGGAATAAGGTGAGGGTATGTATTGGGGTTCATTACTCTGGGGAAAAAAATTGCACAGACCAAGGGAATAGCTGGCAGCTGAGCAATTTGGGATTGTGAGGCTGGCTCAGGAAACTGGGGATCTCCAGCGGCAGATCTCCATGGTGATGGCTTGGGATGAGCAAGCAGCTTGTTGACTTTCAAAATGATAGGAGAAAAGATTGTGCCTCTATACTATCATTTCCAGTGAAACGAAGTTAAATGAGGGATGGATTTGAGCTAAAAAGCCCTATATATGTTGATTTTTCATGGGTATCAGTTCTACACAGTCCACTGAAGCTGTCAGAGGCAGCTTCTCCTGAACAAAGTTGTCATTGCAAGTCATCCAGAAAAAAACTATGTCAAGGGCCAAGAATGAGAAGGGCCGAGATGAGCAAGGAGCGTGACAGGAGTGCCGGGCATGATCTCATATAACTCACAGCAAAAAGGGACGGCTTTGCTTTGAGGAAATTCACACACTGATTTCCAGATCCAGCAGTTTGCCAATTAAACAAACAAAGAAAGAAAGTCAACCGTAAAAGGACGCATTTGGGAGCACTATGCATGTTG
>Ga0065711_1005411_pt1 | contig 31685 bp, 17 predicted proteins | sample Hoacrofraction12_FD_59098 | JGI IMG/M metagenome (GOLD analysis project Ga0065711, IMG submission 59098) | Hoatzin crop microbial communities from Cojedes, Venezuela - Epithelial fraction 12 v2 (version 2) | ecosystem: Host-associated > Birds > Digestive system > Esophagus > Crop | place... | reverse complement strand
GGCCCCGGCCCCGGGCTCTCCCGCAGCGCGGCTGCCGTCGCCGGCGAAGCGTGGCTTGGAGTCGCCAGAGCCGCGGGGCGAGGCGGCGGCGGGTGTAAAGCGAGCCGGGCGCAGCTGTGCCCGGGAGGGAAGGCGGGCCGCGTCCGCCTCCGGCCTCCCCGATAGCCTCCGGCGCTTCAGGCCTCAGGTGCCGCCGAGCTGGCGTGAAGCCGGGGCCCTGCTTCGCTCACGACGGCAGCGGGAGCTCGGCCTCTCGCCCGCGGCGCTGGGCCCAGCCCCAGTTCCGAAGGAGGTCGCGGTTTCTCGCCGCCCCGGCCCCGGCGGCCCTCGGCTCCCGCTGGAGGCGGCGGGGCGGCTGCCGACCGCCCCGTTCCGCGGGGTTCAGGCTTGCGGGGGGCCGTGCCTCCCCTGCCGTGGCCCTCGGGCGGGGGGAGCGGGCTTTCCCTGGCAGAGGCCCCTGCTGCCTCTGTGGGTCTCGGGCACGCAGCTGCGCTTGGATCCAGGCACTCTCTCCCCCTAGTTAATCGTAAATCAATGAACTGCAACGCGTCCAGTGCTGTCTCACCTTCTTCCCCTGCTTTGTGTGGTGGGGAAGTGGCGAGAGTAGGTGAGAAGGGTCTGGAAGCGTCTGTGTGTGCGTGTTAATTGTATGTTGTCGAATTTGGGTGAAGTGTTGGTTTTCATTATTGCGTGAAAAGCAGCTGCAACTTGAGAAGATCTAATGAGCTAAAATGACTTGAAAATCTGATTAGCTGCATGGTGATGTTAAGAAATGGCTTTTTATGATGTCAGTTAAGTGATGGTGCAGGTAGAAGCTTCCCTCGTACCATTGCTGTGCAGTAGGCTATTCTGTCACAGTTACCAGTGGTGTCTAAGGGCATTCCCATGTTCCATGTATAAAGTTCTCAAGGTCTGTAGCTGGAGGTCTGTAGGTGATCAAATAATGTCTGTGGAATAACTTCTCGTACCTTCACGGTCAAAATTAATCCATGCTTTTCCAGCAAGGAAACTCAAAATTGTAAATATGGTGTTGAATGGAATATGAGGAGCCGGATTCTTCAGTAGCTGGAATGTAGTGCTGCTAATTGTCCAGTGAGTTTTTTTGTAATAAGATGTGTTTCAGCATCCGTTACTGTCATCTCCCTGGCTCTTGTGAAAATAACACTTAGATTTGTGGCTATTGCAATTGCCATCCCTGCAGAGCACCTCTGAATTGAATTTTTTCCACTTACTTGTATTTGGGGGAATGAGAAGAGTGGGCATTTTCTAGAGTGAACTGGAATATTGTTTCAAATGCCGCAATGTAACTGTGGTTCAGCAAATGTAACTGTGGTAGCAGCAAAACCCACAGAAAATCTCCGTTGTCCAGCAATAGGACAAATAGGAAAGAGTTGTCATTGTCCCACACCACACTGGTGCGGCCCCACCTCGAGCACTGTGTGCAGTTTTGGTCACCTCGGTGTAAGAAAGACATCAGACAATTAGAGTGTGTCTGGAGGAGAGTGACCAAGACAATGAAAAGCCTTGAGGGCAAGACTTATGAGTGTCTGAGGTCACTTGGCTTGTTCAGCTTGGAGAAGAGAAGGCTGAGGGGTGACCACGTTGCAGTCTACACCTTCCTCAAAGGGGGCAGTGGAGAGGGAGGTGGTGATGTCCTCTCTCTGACCCATAACAGGAAATGAGGAAATGGAATGAAGCTGCACCAGGGGAAGTTCAGATGGGACATTAGGGAAAGGTTCTTCACTGAGATGGTGGTTGGACACTGGAACAGGCTCCCCAGGGAAGTGGTCATGGCACCAAGACTGTCAGAGTTCAGTGAGCATCTGAACAATGCTCTTAGTCATACTGTTTAGTTTTAGGTAGTCCTGTGAGGAGCAGGGAGTTGGACTAGATGATCCTTAGGGGTCCCTTCCAACTTGAGATATTCTGTGATTCATTCGCAGTAGGATGCTTCATAATCGGCTAATCAATTCATTGGTAACCACAATATTCCAAAATGTTTGAGCTATCCTTCTCCTAATACCAAGACCTAAGTACTTATTAACAGGACATAAGCCTAGAATTTCCCTGCAGAGCATCTCTTTGCTTTATTTTTTTCAGAATATTCTTTGTTAAGTTGATATTTATCATGAGGACTTATATTTTTACCAGTACACTTAGCCATTCAATCCTTCGCTCCAGCTATTTTTACTTTGTGCAGTGGGGCTTTTGTCTACATCCATCTCAAACTCTTTGGCTGTGCAGCTTCTTGTGTTTCTCTAAAGTGTTAGGCATTTCAGCCTCTCAGTGTACACAGAGCATTACCTGTCATCGGCTTCGTTACTACTTCTAATTAATCTGCTCTTGTTTTGTACAAAACATTGTTGCATCAGGTTTTTCCATAGTACTCTAGGCTCCTCCTTTGAATGTCCAAGTACCAATCTGTTGTGCTAGTTCTTGCTGCTTGCACAGCAGCCCACGTTTGAATTTTGAAGCACCTTACCTACTAGCAGACAGCTGTGTAAGTCAAGACTGCATCTGGAACAAGCTCCAGCTGCTGGTTCAGACACAATAACCTAAACAGGGTCAGAGAGTGATGCCGCCTGCCCTACAGCTCAGAGCAGGGCCAGCTAGATCTGGTCTCTGAGGGCCATGCCCAGCTGAGTTTTGCATCCGGGGGTGGGGGTTTGATGACCTTGCTGGGCACCTGGTCCAGTGGTTGACTGCCTTTAGCTGAAGTTTTTTTTCATCTTTTCTAATCAGAATTTCCCATGTAGCAGCAGACGTATGATGCCTCTCACTGTCACACCTCACAAAGAGTCTGGCTCCATCTTCTCTGTACCCTGCCTTTAGGAAGCTGCAAACAGCATCGATGTTCCCCTGCAGCTGAGCCAGGCTGCTGCTCTCCGCTGCTCCAGGCCCCTCACCGCCTGTAGCGGGCTTGGCTGGCCGTGGAGCTGGGGACAGAAAGCTGAAGCAGGTGCCTGCTCAGGGGTGCCCGGCGCAGGGGATGGTCGCTCCCCTGGCCTTGCTGCTGCAGCCCAGGATGCAGGCGGCCGCCTCCGCTGCAGGGACATGCTGCTGCCTTGTCGCCGGCTTTTTCTCCGCCGAAGCCCAGACATCCTTTTCCACAAAGCTGGTTTCTGTTCAACTCCAGCCTTTCCTGCTGCACAGCGCTGTTGCATCCCAGGTGCTGGGTTTGTGCTTGCTGTTGCTGACTTTGCGAGGTCCCTGTCAGCCCGTGTGTCTGCCCTCCGCTGTGGCCATCCCTGCCCCGCAGAGGGCACCCAGCTTGCTGAGGTTCTTTTTTCCACTGTCATTAGTAAAGACATTAAACAGTGCTGGCCCTGGTGTTGATCCCTGAGGGATGCTGCTGGTGACCAGCCACTGTTGGGCTTTGCACTGCTGATCGCAACGCTTTCAGCACAGCGGTCTCTAACTGGGAGTGGCTAATACTGTCTGGTGGCTAAGAACAGTGCTATTAATTAGCATTCATATTATTCAATTTTAGGAACATTAGCGTTCTCAGTCCGAAACACATTTTTAAGGACTGTCACCTTTTTTTAAAGAGGGCACTTCACTTGGACTGCCTTAGTTTATCTGGATGAAGCCCATATAATTGATTAAGATGTGGGCAAAACTTAAGTGGTAGTAAGATGCAGACATTTGCCCTGTTAATGAGCTGCTAGCTGTGGATGTTCAGATAAGCACCAGTGACAACTGACTTCCCTGCAGCTTTTAGTTTGCTACTGTGAACCTTGTCTGCCTTGTTACCAAAGTGCACCGTGGATGAGGAGCTGAAAGCAGAAGTTACAGATCCTGGTCCATATACAAAATATAGCCGGAATCTGTTTGAGGCAAGAAGGGTGAGAATATTTTATATTACTGTCCTAAAATCTCCGCTGGCTGTTTCTACTTATGCTGCAGCAAGGGTGTAAGCCTTTAATGTTAGACTCCATTCAAGTGAGATTGATTTTCCTGTGACATGAGACAGCTAGCAGTACGCTGCCTGAGACTTGTGCTGGAGTAGTTAATGATATAACAACCTGGCAGGGGTGGCAAAATTAAGGCAAACTGAACAGTTTTCTGTATATCAGCAAGATGTCTTTTAGTAAATGGGAGTGCTTGCTAAGTAGGCTCTGCTGTTCCAGTTTGTAGTGAGCGTTTCTGAATGATGAAACATGTTAATTCCCAGTAGTGCAAGTAGCATTTCATTGTTTCAGTAAGCCAGCAAGAGGAAAGCCAGCAAGCTGTATCTGTTGCTCCAGCAGCATGTTTTCAGGTCAAATACATCATTCTATGGATCAGTTAATATTCTTCTTTTGGTCTGAGTCCACCTTCAAATGTGTGTTCCTGCAAAGCCAGGGACAGAGTAATCGTCTCTCTTTAATGAGATTATGTGTGCTCAGTGCACATGTTTATAAGCCATGTCATTTCACAACTCATAGTATAAAGTTCAGGCTAATGTATAACTGATTTTGGGCAGTGCTTGTCTGCCAGTAGGGAAACTAGCCACTCTGCAGCAATTCTAGTGTACCTCAAGAGGTGAGAGAAATGTGGCGTAAAGAGAGGACAAGGAAGTGAGAGATTAAATGCAATGCGGGAAGCAGTTCCAGTAGTCATTCATGGCTTTACTGGTGGGGACCAGCTGGTATCATCTCTCCGAGACCTGACATATCAGAGCTGAGGTAGTGTCTTGCTAAAGGTCCATTGATGGAGGCGATTAAAGCCGAGCGAGCTGGCAAGGACTCGGAAGACTACTTTGATGTGGACTGCTACAAACACTGAAAAAGTTAGTGCTGAGTAACTGAACTAAAAGAAGCAAAGAAGCCTCCCAGGCAGATGGTCCAAAGCAGGGCTGGGGAAGTGTTGGCAGGAGCAGAGAGCCTCTGACAAGGAATCTGAGTTTGCAAGAAGTTGTTTTGTTTTTGAAGTGGTGTCGTGTGTTTTGAAGTTTGTTAGAGATGATCTGGAGAAGAGAGTGGACGAGCAGTGCTGGTGAGCCTCTTCGGGGCTAAGAAGACTAGGCACGCAGTAAACGTGACATCTGAATTTCATGCGGTGCAGTATTGTGCTTAATTCTGACTTACTACAGGTAAAGAGGGAGACGTTATCTAACTGTTGTTCACTGAGTTGTGGATTTGAATGCGAGCGTGCCTCAAGTCGCAGCAAGGCCAGATGACTCATGGATGGCTTTAGGGTTGGTTAACGCATGACTGATACCTGTCAGCTGACTGCATGCATATGCTAACAGGTTGAGATGACAGCAGTGGTCCCTACGCTCCAGACTAGAGGAAAGGCAGCCACGCAACACTAAGGAAAGCTGAAAATGTAGTGCAGCCAAGTAGAAAGCCATTTGTTGCTTATAAAAACATCTTCTGTGATATATTAAGCAGTCAGTCCTATATTGAAAATGATGGGTGGATGTTTGCTTTGCTCTCTCTAAAGGTTAGTCTGCTTGGCTGTATGACTTTTCTTGACTGAATTTCTTATCCTTCCACATCTGTTGTGTGCTAAACAAAACAAAATGTCCCGTATTACTGAAGTGTGCAATGTAGCATGCCTTCCCCTAAACAGTTGCTAGTAAATGTGCCTATTCATGAGTGTGTGCAAAGAGACGCAGGCTGGAGGTTGGTGTGAGCCTACCGCAGGTGTCCTCCAACCCCGGGGGGATGACCTGAAGCATGATGGTTTTGAAGCGTGTGTCAGCTGATTGTGAGGAAAAGGGAAATGTGATCTGTTTTAAAACTTCTTTCTTGATTCCCCAAAGACTGTGGGATTTAGGCCTTCCTCTAGGTGAAAAATAGTAATTTTAAAAAACCCCTTCGCTTTAAGTTTGCTGCCTTTTCATAAGTATATTGAAAAAGTTTGAACCTGAACACTTCAGTGCAGTGAATGGCCGAGAGGCTCAACGTCCTGGTTGCGGATGGGGTGCTGCTGACATAGAACCACGCTTCACCAGCGCTGCCTGCTCGCAGGGGACCGTGGCCTTGTCTGTGTCACTGTGCAGGTTGCGGCTAGATCCGAATTTGATAGAGACAGGCCTTGTGGTAGCCTGTATGTGGAGTGCAGTCAGAAATGCAAATTTTTTTGTTCTTTAGGGCAGTGGTGGAGGAGAAGTAGCTTTCACTGTTCTCGAGCCAGCAGTGAAAGATTTGCATGTGAGGTGGAGGAGCCAAGAGGCGGATGGGAAGGGCTGCTGAAACATGGCTGTTGGTGTCCCAGCCCCTCACGCCTGCCACAGACCAGCGGGTAACCTTGTCAGCTTCTGACTGCTGACAGCAAAGGTTTAATACAAAAGTGTCTGGCTTTATCCCAGCACAGTAGTATACGCTGAGGTGGTTCAGTTTGCAAGTCCAGCAGGCCCCGGTGGTGGCTCTGACCGTGTGTAGGCATCATGTCCTACTCGCTCCTCCACTCCTGGTATGTCCGTACAGCCCTTGCCCTCCGGGCACTGGGCGGCTGTCAGGTCCCATATCTCTTGGCATCCTCTCACTGCGATTTCCTGGCCTCTCATCTGCTCTTCTGTTGCTTGTAAAATAAGGCCAGGACAAGCTGAGAAGGTGATATGAATCAACAGTTCAAAAAGATTATTCTGTGGTGAAGGCGGTGCTTGGTGCCTGACATGCCTTCCCTGTATTGTGAGCTTCCCAGCAAAAGCGTAGGCTGGAAGTGGCCCAAGCGCACGTCTGCATGAAGGCCCCGTCAAAGCCCTAAGAGCAAAGTCAGCGAGACTATGAAATCAGCTGTTATTTCATATAGCCGAACTCTCTCTCTTTTTTTTTTTTTTTAAACATTTAAAGTTACTAACCAGTTAGGAAAGGAGAACCGTGGTATAAAGTGCCTGTCCTAAAAATACATTGCTGGATAAAGTCATTGCCCTTAAAGTTTAACTAGGAAAAAACTAATGCTGTTTGTTTGCTGAAGGAATTACTGCTCAGGGTTAACCTTTTTTAGGTATCTTGTGAGTCTAATTAGTATTTTTTCTCTTCTGTAGTTTCAACATTAGGACACAATGTTTTTAGGATTTGGCAGTGAGCAGGCAGCAGGAACCAGTCTGCCTTCACGAAAACAAATACTTGTTCATTGCAGATATACATGAATGACCTTTCCATCTCTTGTTTGGATTCAGCTGTGTGGCTGGCATCTGTTTTGCTACCTTAGAAAATAAACCTGAGCTAGAATATACACCTTGGAAATTTGTTTTGTACCATTAAGTGTGACCAACAACAGTTGCAGACATGTGGTGTTATAAGTAAAGTCTTGTTTTCCTTTGGTGTACTTAGATCTGTTATGTACAATATTCGTAGCTGGTGTGCGCTCTGGAAGTCATCTCAGTTGAGCGGACCTATTCAGTATTATTGAAACTTTGTTAGATTCTGCAGCTGTAAGCTTTTAAATGGCTCAAAACTTACTACAAAAACTCAGTTCAACATAATTTTTCTGTGTGAATTTTTCAGTGACATCCATTGAAACATGTATCTTTTGACCCTCCTTGCTCATCATACATATAGGCCAAAGCATATATTTTCTAGTTCTGTAGCTTTTCTTGCACTGAAACTTATACAGCATGTTTTGCGGCTTTTTCAGAAATGCCGTGGTAACATCGTGTTGGAGTGCAGAGTATCTCAAGACAGCAAGAATATACCAGAAGGCAAGCATCGGTTTTTAGATCCTTTGTTCCCACTTGAGACTGCAAGGAGCTCCAGCCTGTTTGAGTGGGAATTGCCTTCATTTTGCAAGTACAGTGACAAAAGATCCACTATATATTAAACAAGCCTATAAAACAAGTAAAAGGAGCCCATTTTGCTGTACGCAGTCATTTGATGCAGTATCTTTTCCAGCTGCTTTCTGTCATAACCTGCCTTCTGCATGTAGTAGAAAGCTTGTAGGATATGTACTGACAGCTGTTCTGATTTTGGTGTTCCTGTGCCTCTGTTAACAGTGGGATCTCCACATTACTTTAAATAAAGCCTTACTTAAAATTAGTTGACTGAGGCATTCATTGACCCTCATCTTACAATTTTACTTCCTGGTGCAATAGAACCGGGTCATGGGGAAAAAATATACCAGGAGGTTTGGCAAAACTGAGGAGTCTAGTTATTCAGAGACTTTGATGTAGGCAGGTGACACAGGAGGCTCGCTAAAACTTTGGGGTCTGATTCAACTCGGATGTATTTTTTTGTTTTAGTTGCACAAATTCTGTCTGCTGCTTGCTGAATCAAGTTCTTGGTGTACTTTGTGACAGTGAATAGATCTGAACTGTGCTTTATAAAGACACTTTCACCTTTGGGCAAAGTTGAACAGAGCACACTTGCTGTAAAAGTGGTTTACTGACGGGCCGTGTAGCTGTAGTAGCCATCAGAGTTTCAAGGAAAGCTTTTCAGCACTATTTTTTTCCTGTTAACTGTGTTTGAGTTGAAGTCAGAGTCTTGCATTTCAAGCACTTCATCTTGAGTATCACAGTTTCAGCACTTTGGAGGAAGAGTAAACGAGCATGGTGCTCTGCCGTCAGCCTAATGCTTGGAGTTAAAAAGAGTAATTTGGAACAAGCATCTGTTCTGGCGCGGGAGTCTCGGCTCTCCTCGCTGCGAGTCCGTAGGTGCTCTGCAGGTCGACATCTGTTCTGTTTCGTCCCGGCAGAGCCTTGTGGGGAGTTGCTTACATTTTGCGGAAGATGAGCTAAATCACAATATCCATCTGGTTTTCGCTCTTCTGCCCCCCTGATCAGATGATGAGGCACAGCAGGCTTTGCGTGGAGGGGTGAAGGAGCTGTAGTATTAGCAGGCCACTGACCTATATCGCATAAAAGCAAAGCGACCATTTCTAATGCAGTTTGAATTTATGGTAACATCCTCAGCTCCTGTCTCAAATGTGAAGTGGTTTTTAACACCTGGGGGAGGATAGCTGCAGCTTTCTGTGTGGTATTGGAGAGTGTAACATGCTAAAGTGAGACCAAGTCCTGCCTTCAATCCTACGGTGAAAAGCAGCACCCAAGAGCACCTGGTTATTTGACTGCAGCTGTTACAGCATTGAAATAAAACTTGATAGCTTTTGAAATAACACCTGCCCTCTAATAAGGTTTTAGCTGTTGAAGTCAGACCCATGCTAGTTTCCAGAGCAAAGTTTTCTTCTGTTTTCCTTACTAGTTAATTGATTGAAAACTGACATTAAATGCAAGCACTGTACCATTCATATCTTCAGCTGTGCACAGAACAAATACAAACTTTTATTCATTCCAGTGGTCCCAGGACTGTATCCTGTGCAAATTTGGTGAAGCTCAGTCAGAGAGGGGCCATGTATGCCCTTTATTTGAGAGCAAGAGGCTTTCAGTACACAGTTATTTGCAAGTACCTGAGCTGCCGTGGAAGAGGGGAGCTGTGGCTATGAGCTAATAAATACATATCATTTGTACCTAAGATCATATGCAATTGTGGATATAATGTGTTCTTTCCTCAAAATGATCCAGTACCATTGATGTTGCTTACTGTTTTCTGTCTAAAGAAATATTTTCTCTAATGGATGCCGTGAAGATGCAGTTCAATGGTGCAAAGGCAACAGACATGAAGAAGAATAAGTTGATCTTTCATGTGGAACTTCTGTGGTGGAACCAGACTTTGCTTGTTGTGTTTTAGATACTTCTTTGAAACTGGAGGCGTTTTCACAACCAGATCAGTTTCTGGGTGACTATTAAATAGAGGCAGGAAGTATCTGTAAGGGCACAAGTATGATGTGAGACTGAATGAAACCAGTGTCTTCTAAAATCTACCTAGAGTCTTTAGAGTATTTTTCTTGTGGCAAGGCAGGTGTATAATCAAGAATAGTCTCCAGGTATCCATTAAATATGTTTTATTTGGACTATTGTATTTCTGGCTAAAGAATTATTTGACAGTTGAGTGAAGCTCTGAAGGCTTTTCGAAATCTGCAGGGTGTGTTGTTGTCTCTCTGAATTTTTTCTAAGCAGCAGCCCACAGGAAAGTTCTGGCATGTGTTCTGTTTTTATTCAGTGTATGATTTTCTGGGGCTTGGGATATGGCTGCACTGGAAAGCAGGAAAATGGTGGGTATCACTCGGGCACGGGGAGCACCAACAGTGAGGATGGATCTGAGCGCCCAGACTGTGAGCCCTGCGGGGCTCTGAGCGTGCGTTCTCAATTTCGGCACATGTTGCCGCCCACTTATCTGTACCACTGCTACTACTGTTACCTCTGCTGTGAAGATTGTGCAGATATTATATCTTTGTGTGCTGCCTACTCGCTGTGCAAAGTTCTTCTTGAGGTGGCATTAGTGCTCTTGATGGCAAACGCAGTATTGATGCTCTTCACAGCTGACTGGGTCAGCTTTGTCTTTTTCCAGCTGTGGAAACCACTGGCAGTGTGAAAGAAAATGTGTTTAAACGGAGGAGGGGTGCTGTAGAAAGGTGGATAACAAACCAGAAGTCTTGACAGTGTCACTGGCTGGGTCTGAGAGGAACAGATTGCGGTTTGAGAGCCACGTGGCTGTCACTACAGAGAAGGGGGATGATGAAGTGCTCACCTGAGGCCAATTCAGACTAGCCTGCTGATATTGCTGGAAACTAATTGTTTAATCTTTTTTTAAGTTATTTTTCAGCTGAATTGTCTGGCCTGTTTCTCAGTGGACCTGTAAGATTACAGGTAGTAAGAAAAGGGAGGATTCCTCTACTTAGCAGCAAGATGATTTTTTGGATCAGTCTAAGCAGATCAGGAAATTGCACTTTAAATTCTATGAAATTCTTAAGTTTGAGCACCATCATCCTCCAACTGATGCCTATTGAAGGCCAAGTTGGTATAATTTTCCTCATTTGCAGGCATGATATCATAAGATCTCCTGTGGTTTTCAATTAAGAATCTGGTTTCCTTTTGTGTCATATAGCTTTTTTTTTTTTTGTAAACCTGAATGCTTTTTGTTTCCTCAGTTCTCATTTTGTAATACCTGCATACTGTGAATGTAGAAGATGAAGAGTATAAGAACTAATATAGTATATTCAGCTCACTTTTACAAGCTGCTGAAAGTGCTCTGAATGCGTTGGAAGTGCTGGCTCAAGTTTCCTCTGCAAACCTTGCATGCTTGTCCAGGGTAGCTGCTTAATTTTTCCATTCAAATTCTTTTTCAGAAATTATTGCACCTAAACTGGATTTTTATTTTTAGGAGCCAATCATAGTCTTTACTCCAATAATTTCTTGCAATGGAAGTCTTGAACTTTCAGAGTCAGAAATGATCAATTGTAAATAAATGCAAGGTTGGATTTACCACTAAAGTTCTGGTTTTAGACTTTTTCGTGCACTGCATTGGTCTTAAAGAGATAACGACTCTTATTAAATAAATATTATTAAATAGTATTAACTTTCTACTAGGCTGAAGGGTTTTGCTGTTATTAGAAAGTGCTCATTTTCTGGTGACAAACTGAGGTCAGATCTGGAAGTGAAAATCTGAAGTTTGAAGAAAAATAGCATGCATGCTGCTTAACTTGAGACGATTCCCTGGTGGATGCATGTAACTTTATGAATTAATTCAGCGACATTGCTGTTTGATTGTTGTTGTCACTTTGACTTTTGATAGGAGTTTGGTACATGTTGTGTTGCTTTTCTGTCGACGCGTGCATGCTGGATTGGTAACATACTGCTTCCAGATCCCCGAATGCTGGATTCAGACCTAGCTCTCATGTGACTGTTTTACTGAAAATTAAAAACAGGAGCTGTCCCTGAATATCATTCTGTTTCTGAATGAGTGACAAGACGAGAGTCTTCATCTTTCAGAATGAAGCTTTCTAAATGGAGGTGCCTGCATAACTTTGCTAAAAATTGCTCCCCAGATGCAGTTTGTCATTGAAAGTGGAGCTGACAGTTGGCTTTGTTCTCAGTGGCTGTGTGGTATCGTGCAAGCGGCCTTTATTGTCAGAGGAACAGTGCTGTATTGGAATGGGCGATTAAGCGCTTTAAACACGGTAAAACTTACCCTTATTTTCTTTGCAAATTCATCTCTCATTTCCTTGCATATACCGCATTAGTTTCTTTAGAAAATGAGGCATGAACAAGTGCTACATTCAGTGCATAACTCATTTTGTGATGAGTTTAAAAGTTATAGGAGTTATATTACAAAGCTTAAAGTGAGGTAGGGCCCATAGGACAAAATAAGAAATATGACTAAGTAAAATGGTGTGGACTCTTAATACTTCAGCTAACAACATCGTTAGTTTTTTTTTGATACGGTATTATCTGTGTTTCTCTGGATTGTTGTGGTTCTTGGTCACCTTTTATTGGCAGCAGTTAAATCCATAATCTCCAAATTCATAGTGTAAACATTTAGTGGTGTCAGTAGCACCTATTATTTTCTATTTATCTTGTGATGTAAGAGAATTTATTTGCTAAGGTAGAAAATCAGTTATTCGTAAGTGTAGCTAGCCATCTGCCAAAATGGCTCCGTACTAAAAGAAGCAGTTCAGCTTTTGATTTGAAAAGGAACACTTAGCCAAATTTAGCCAAAACCACCCTTAGGGTTTTTTTTGAGATGGAGGGAATAAAAGAAACAAATATTTTCATCTGAGAGGATAGGATCCTTAATGAGTAGGGAGGCTTTGCAAGGAATGTAGAGTTCACAGTCATCGTGTTGAGCTGTTGAATTAGTGTTAGCTCACAAGAGAGCCTGGTGGGCACCAGAGCTGGCATGCAGGACCTACTGCTGTCACGCTGATGGGGTGGAGGAAACAGGGCTGGAAGCCTGAAGGTGAGCCTTTGGAATCAGCTCAGCTGCTCGTACAACACCTTCTTCACTGTAATGACTTTTGCCCATCCAGTCAGGCAGCAGAATTGATTTGACATGAGGACAAGGTTTTGGGTATTACATCTGTGAAGTGCCATAGCTTACTGAGCCCAATTTAGGGACCAGTAAAGGTCTGGCATGTAACCACTCTTGTCTGTGACTTACCCGTAATGTCACTCTTCACTGAGCTGCCAACTCCTGTGCATAGCTATGGAAGCTGTAGCACGGTCGTCTGTAACAGAGTTTTCAGTCTTTGCTTACCTCTTGATTTTTCTCCATTTGCTTACTCCTGAAGGCAATAGATCGTCATGCTAGGCTGGTGTGTTAAATTGATTGCATGGAGGAGTTGACTTGAAGCTGAAGTACTTTATGCCTGTTGAGGGAAGTGATGGAGGAGTTTTAACACTATAAAAGAAAACATGTTTTTGTGATTGCAGTGTAAGGTGTCTAGTATTTCAGCAGTAGGTACTCCTACTAATTTGTTTCATGAGAAACTTACTTGCCTCTTATGCTTAGAATTTGTGTGCCTGAATAAACTAAAATAGGTTTAAAATTAAAGCATGGTTTGAATTGGATTCTCAAATCACAGTGTTGTTTGAAGTACAGATTTAAAATATGGACATATTATGAATGCTGAGTGGACAGAAAACCTCTGAACAGACAAATGGTGGTTGAATGAACGTAACTTCTTACCTTTTAAAATTGCTCTAGTGAGGAGAATGTCTTACCTTATGGACTGTTGAAATGTCTTGCAGGTGGATTCACCAATGAACTTGAGGAACCCACATGATTTGGTAATACTAATGAGACAAGAAACAACAGTTAACTACCTCAAAGAACTGGAGGTAAAGCATAATCTTATGTACTAACTAATTTCTAAAAATACGGATTTTTTTTTTCATAAGCTTTTGAGTGGTGAATTTAGATGGACAACAGAAGTCATCATTGGCATAATTGTGCTTCAGTGAAAGGGTGAAGAATTCTTCAAATCTCAAGAATTTTGTACCTCAAGATTTCTCAACAGGTTATCATTGTCCCCAGCTGCATCATTCCCTTTTGTTATCCATATGTTTTTAAGTAAAGACGTTTAGGTACTGGATTCTGTAGCTGACTACTGTGTTCCAGAACTATTTGTAGAAGTGTTGTCTTAGATTTGTTGTAGCTGCTATTTAGAGTACAGCCTGTAAGCCATGAATTTTCCTGTGCTCCTTTCTGGGTTTGCTGGGCTGTTCTTTCCATTGCTCTTTCTAGGACACATCAGAGAGTGGGTCACATGTTTTTCCTCAAACCCATTTATTATTGCAAAAGGGTCTGAAAACACCCTCCTGAAAAGGGCTTTAGTGAACTTTGAACTGATGACTTAAACTAAAGTTTAAATATGATACGGGCTGGACAAGCTAAGAGCTCCACAGCCTTTCTTCTGGCCACGCGCTTCTTTCTCATGCCAGCTTTGGTTTTGTCAGATTAGCGTAACTAGCTAACTGGGAAGCTAGGTGAGCACCAGAGGCAGCTTTAGGGGAATGAGGGAAGTGGAAGGGAGGAAGAAAAATCAGGACTGGTCCTTTTGTGACTGTATTCCAGCCAGTCTTTTTCATCGAGGTATACTCGTTTTTGTGGTAAAGGACATTTTAGCTGTGGGTGGAGCAGGAGTTGTAAGCTGTTCAGGACACAGGTTGTGGGTTTGGAAATGACTGATGTACAATTTGTGGCATAAAAATGACTTTCAGCAGAAGTTACCTATTGTAAGATTTTGTACAAGTTGTTACAACTGTATATATCTCTCGTATTGCATAGTAGTGTGTTACCAAATGTGTATGGCTTTAATTAAAAATGCAGATTTTCTTCTCATTTCACGTATACAAATCCTTATGATATTTAATGGGTTTTCAATTTGCAGATCCACGTGAGAATTAAATACAGCTTACTATGCTGGGACAGATCCTTAGTCCATTGACTGCTGATAGTGATCAATACTATGAACTTTATAGGGTGAAAGGTGGCTCCTAAGGCACATCATGAGCTGATCTGTAGAAATTATTCTCAGTCTCAAGTCTTGCATTAGCCAGACACCTCAGTTGTACTTAGCATGCTGAATGGTTAAGAAGATAATTTTGTTTGCAACCTTTGGTATTATTTCTATGAGGTCTTACAGTGGAGGGAAAGGATCCAAATATGGAAAAGTTGATGTACTGTTGACAACTATTTCTTCTTTTTCTGAATGGCCCACCATGAATTTGGATTTCGTTTTAGGTACACTTGTATCTCTTTTTAGGTTCAGCAGGAGAAATAAGGGCCTATTCAAGTCGTATTATCTCTAGTGAAAGTATTTATATTCCATCTAAATCAAAAAACGTCCTACAGATGTTATAAAATATAGGGATATATTCCCAAAATTTGAAGAGAGTATTGTAGATTTTCTTCAGATGGGCTTTGTTTTTAGGAGAAAGTTGGACTGTTCAACTCCTAGCAACTATAGAGTTTGCTTTCATCAGTATACATTCTTCTGTTTCCTTTTTTTATTCCTACAGAAACAGTTAGTTGCTCAAAAGATTCATATAGAGGAAAATGAGGACAGAGACACAGGGCTGGAACAAAGGCATAATAAAGAGGATCCGGACTGCATTAAAGCAAAGGTGCCCTTGGGGGACCTAGATCTGTACGATGGCACATACATCACCTTAGAGAGCAAAGATATCCGGTAATAAGATACTTTATATTTTAAGACTTTTACTGAATGAAAAAAATCAACAAAATCTCTAAATGCAATAAAAGAGAAAAATGCTATCCCTGACTGTTCTTTATATGACAGTTGTTTTATGTTTTGTTAGTGTGAAAGAAAATTGAAGTTACCTCTGCCACTAATTATGAAAGGGTACAATGCAGAAATACTGTCTCCCTCAAACTGTCCGTCTTAGTCCTACCCAGAAACTTCTCCATTTGATTCCCACCCTCCCAGTCAGTTCTGCCACTGTAACTCTGTACCGATATGAACAGATACATGAACTAAACTGAAGTGCCTTGTGTAGAAGGGTGGTGAATTTGAGTGTGCTTTGGATGTTTTGAGCTAGATACACTTCTTGTAGTGGGAACTGTCTTGACTTAAATTGGAATGAAATTCTGTTGATTACCAAGCTGTTGAACCTCTGGTCGTATACATACTGCTGCGCTTAGCAAATAAAGGATGTGTGGACAGTCTGCTTGACATTCAGCATCGTTGGCAATTCATCTTCAGGGCTGGGGTTTTTTTCTAGTTTTATTTTTACAGCATAATCAGATGAGTATTTGAAGTTGGAAGGGATTAATTTTATCCTCAGATACCTTCATTTGGGCTTCTCACTAATACTTGGGATTTGTTTGTTTGTTTGCTTCCGTCGAAGAGTCTTCTAATCTGCATACATTGTCATCTGCCTGGCAGATAGAGCGTTAATCAGAGTAGTGATACACTAGGCTGACTCTGATCCATTTTGGAGGCTATCCAAATGTTGATGTTTTCTCTGAAGCAGACAGAAATGTGTTTACTTTATCCTACATTGGTGACATCCTGATACAACTGAAATTTGGGAAGAGATCGGAAATGGTCTAATGTGCTCAAACACAGGATTTTCGTAACAGTCAAATCGGAATACTGGATCTGTCCACTATAATACTGTCTCTTATGAACTTTAGCGGTATTTTAATCTGGAGTCTGCTGTGTTATGTTGTTATGTCCTCAGCCCTGAAGACTATATAGACACAAAGTCGCCAGTGCCTCCAGACCTGCAGCAGCCAGACTGTACAAAAGTTCTAGATCTTCCATACAGCATTCATGCTTTCCAGCACTTACGGGTAAGCGAGCAAATGCAAGTGTGGTTTTTTCTGCATCAGGAAGAGGAATAGAAAACTCTTACTCGCAGTTCTCTGTCAAGGTTGAAAGGTATTTTAATCTTTCAAAACTTTCAGACTTTTTTTTAAACCACAGTTGTGCCCTGATTAGAGTACCTGCTTATAGGAGGACAGTTCCATTAGTTACACAGATCCTGTTTCTCTTTTGTTGTTGTTTGCCTTATTTTAGAGAACAGTTTTAGGAAGATGGAATGTTTTGTTTTCATAACACACATTTTGTTAGTAAAATGGTAGATTTCATTGGAAATGCTTCTGACTTGTGAATTGTTTCAGTTGAAAATTGGAGAGTGCTGAACAGGGTTGTTAAACTGTAAGAAGATTCAGGGTCAGAAAATTGTGTGCAGGCTTGTCGGTAGCTCCTGACATGCTTAACTGTCTCTTTTGTATATAAATGCCAAGCCCTAACCCAGAGGATGAGATAATTGTTCTTTGCTAGTACAAAGTTCATCTGCTTTAGAAAGGTTACAGTGGAAGTGTGGTGCAAAAATTTTTTTTCGTCAACAGTATTATATGAGCAAATTTTCTAATACAGACGCAGCTTTCGTATCTTGATATTTATTTTATTACAAGGCTTTAAAATAACTTTTCATGTACAATAAGGCTTTTCATACAAACAAACAGGACCTGAAATCGTTGAGCTCTCTTCCTGGGTCTAGATGTAGTTTTGAAATGAGTATGTTTGTTGTTAGTGAAGGAAAAAAGAGAAGAAGAGATGTAGGGATGCTGTCGTAGTGTGCATGTGACCTGACAGACAGGAGTTAAGTGCTTCAGTGATCATTCGTGAAGTCAGTAGCTGCCACATAAACAGTGCTACCAGAAATTAATATTTCTTCTATGGCATTCACAAGCAGAGCTTGGTTTTGGCTACTTCTAGTGTTTGCCTATCTATATTATTATATATTATTCATCTGTCAAAAGTGACATTATCCAGTCAAATCCGTACGATCTTGATATAAAAGGGTGATAGGAATATAAAATAACCAAGCTGTAAATTTTCCTGGGAGTCATGCTCTGGTGTATATTTCTCTACTTGTAGTTAAAGTGTCAGCAAATACCTATATTCAATTTTTGTTTTAGGGTGTCCAAGAAAGAGTTAATCTTTCCGCACCCTTGTTACCTAAAGAAGATCCAATCTTCACGTACTTATCACGGAGGCTGGGAAGAAGTATAGAGGAAATAGGTCATCGTATTTATGATGGGCTAATGAAGGTATGAAACTGTAATCTTACTGTACACACAAAAAGAGTGCTAGAAAGGTCTCACAAGATTAGATGTGCCTGGTGAATGCAATCAGATCCAGTACTGGTTTTGCATGTATATTTTTGGTTTACATTTCAGATACAAAAGGCAGACTAGAAACATTTTCTGCTAGGCAAGCAGAGGTAGGAGAAGGCATCAGCAAATCCAGTAAATAGACACTTACTATCATCTTCAGTGACTTATTTGTGTGGTCTGGCAAGCCACATTCATTGCTCTGTCAAGGTAATAAGAGCTTTTAAACAAAAATGCAGGTACTTATAGAACAAAGAAGAAGCAATAGTACTGAAATGTGTTATGTTTTTATTACATGCCTGCCTGCAAAATGTAGGAACTTTAAATGAACTCCAGCTAAGCTGCCAAAGCTTAAACTACTGTCACTTCTCATTTCATCTCATTTTGAATTTTTACCTGTCTAAAAGGCAGAAGTTCTGTTTCTTTAGTACGTTTATATGCTGGTTCATTCTTTCTGAACATTCAGAACTGTTGCCAAATGGCTGCGTTCCAGAGGAAGAAGATAACTTAGAGCAGGTTTGATGCTCAGCTTTCCATCCCGTATTAAAGCTCTGAATAACCTTATAGTTCATGTCTTAGTAGTTAATACAGTTTAAGTGTTTCTCTTTACTGCAGAACTCTTCTTCCTGGGTGCTCTATAATATGGCTTCTTTTTACTGGCGAATAAAGAATGAACCATACCAAGTAGTAGAATGTGCCATGCGTGCACTTCATTTTTCTTCAAGGTAAGAATTGCTAATAAATATTTCTTTTCAGATTACTTTTCTAGTTAACCTAATTAGTAATCAGGTTTTAGTTTCTAAGACTGCATCCTAAGGAATAATCCATGTTACTTGTTCTTAGTCTTTATGTGCTATACTAGTCATAGATATAATTTAGACATTTTGCAATCAAATTATGTATTGAATATGTGACTGAAGAATGAGTGTATCCTTATACATGATTCTTACACAGTCTGCCCTTCTTTTAATGTCTGTTTTTTCTTTTTTTCTTCTTTCAGACAAAATAAAGATATTGCACTGGTAAATTTGGCAAATATTCTGCACCGGGCTCACTTCTCTGCAGATGCAGCTATTGTGGTCCATGCAGCTCTGGATTACAGTGACTTCTTTACCAGCTATTACACTTTGGGAAATATATACGCAGTAAATACTATCTTTGTTTTCCAAGACTTGTAGAAAACCGAATATTATTTAATCTTTCTGACTTGACTTGTAACACTTTACTCTCTTGCAACGTGTCTTGTGTTCCACATGCATTTCACACTTAATGTTTAGTGTTCTGTCAAGATACTTTCGTCCAAAAGTCTGTCTTTCAGCAAAGATTTTTATCCACACTGGGAAATAAATCCCAGGGAAATTCTCTTCCAGCCTCTCTTTAGCAGCTACAGCTACAGAGTTTCAGAAACGACAGGCTGCTTGTTAGCACAAGTTAAAATTTTAGTTGACTTCTTTAAAAATGGAAGCTTTTTAATTAAATATTACCGAACAATGGCTAATTCTCTCTCTCGGTCATTCTTCAGATGCTTGGAGAGTACAATCACTCAGTCCTGTGTTATGATCATGCTCTACAGGCCAAACCGGGGTTTGAGCAAGCTGTAAAAAGGAAGCATGCTGTCCTATGTCAGCAAAAACTTGAGCAAAAATTGGAAGCCCAGCATAGGTAACTAAAGAAGCATCCTAGTGGCAGTTCATACAGTCTCACTTTTATTGTTCTGTTGCAGCAATTATTACATTCCAAATAGAATGATTTTCAACTTTCTATATTTCTTCAAATAAGCAGTAAAATTGTTCGTAAGAATACTTTAAGAAACCTAGAGTTGAAAATGTGCAACACTGTAGGAAAAGCTGACTTTTTAAAAAGCACTTAAAGTAAATCTTTTCTGCTGTTGAATTTTCAAGATCACTTCAGAGAACATTAAATGAATTGAAGGAATACCAGAAGCAGCATGACCACTACCTTAGGCAACAAGATGTTTTAGACAAGTACAAGCTCATCCAGGAGGAACAAATCTTGAGGAACATCATTCATGAGACACAGATGGCGAAAGAAGCTCAATTAGGTACAACTTTTTAGAGTTCATGCTCGTTATAGCAATGGAGAATTGCACATATTCAGATTAATGTCAGGACGTAACTTAATCATATCATAAGATGGCCCTGAGTGACTGTTATGTTTTGCTTATTAAAACAAGGCATTGCAATATGTTCTTGAACAGGTTTTTTTTTCTGAGTCTTTCAGAGTAGGAGTTTCTCCTTGCTGATTAAATAGATTAAATAAATAAAAAGGATTGACCAAATTGGGGGTGGAGGGGTTGACTCTATGCTGTCTTTGTCTCCTCAAAAACTTCACTTACACAGTAGAAAAAATATTTTGTGCTCTGCAGGGAACCATCAGATTTGTAGACTGGGCAACCAGCAGCATAGCTTGCACTGCCAGTGGGACCAGCCTGTTCGTTATCACCGCGGAGACATTTTTGAAAACGTGGAATATGTTCAGGTTTGTCTGTGAATTGATACCACTGCTTTAAATAGTATCCCATTTGCCTTATTAGCAAAATAGTTCAATTTTTTTTTGGTTTTACGAAGGTGGTACATTTTGGGTGTGGTAACTATAATGAGAAATAATTTAGTCTGTTTTCCAGAGTGTAAAGTATTTAATGCTAGTTCCTTTTCCCAGTAATACAAGCTGAGATCGACTGTGGATTGTAGAAATTGAGAGAGTTTATTGTATAAGACTTTGTTTTACTTAGAGAATAGAATTATTAGAATGATTTGAATTGAAAAACTTTGTTTTATTCTGAAGTCTGAGTTTCCTGTGAGATGCCAACCACTGCTATATTGACTCCTTTGCTTTTTCAGCCTGCATAGAACAGCCAATTATTTCTTTCTAGGAAGTACAAGAGTCCTCAGTTGAGGAATTACAACTTTCTTTTACATAAATATACTACATTTCAGACATGCTAGCGGGAGCAGGACATGTTTAATTTTCCAATTTACTTTTCTTCAGAGAGGACAAGAAAAAGCATTAGGCAGCTAATTTTAATGAAGAGGCAAAGGTGTTTTAAGGAGTTAGTTTTCTAATGTATGCGTGGTATATGGAACAAGAATTATTCTTTAGTGGAAAGAATACACCAATATAACAGCTTAAAAGTGTGTTTAAAATAATCTTGTATCAATCATTTATCTCTGCAGCCTTAAAATCGATCATAATTTCTTTTGTTTATTACACTGCCGTATGACTCAAGCTACGCAATTTTTGCATGCTCCTTCCAATTTTATCTTTTTTCCTACCAGAGGGAGCACAAAACTGCCATAAGCAAGTAACAAATGGAAGAGCAGAGCTCAATGGTGTTGAATCTAGTGAGTGCTTTTGCAGCCCAGAAATAAGGTGTTAGCCTGGGTTTGTGAGTATTTGCTGACTGTATGTCTTGAGTGAGACAATGCACCAAGGAAATCTGAGACTGCGATATTGAGAAGTTTTGGAAGCAGGGTGTGTACTAATACTGAAAATCCAGAATGAAAGCCACCCAGGCAACACCACTGCTGTGCTAAAAGTACAGATAAAGATTATGGTTTCATTTATTTTGCAATATGGAATGTGTTCTGGAGTTTCCCTTTAGCTAGTTTAAGAAACAGGAATAATTATTTTTAATTACGCTATGTTTTCTTCTTGGATGTTCTTCCTATTATAGTAATTATAAATTCAGATTGTCAAGATAATTTTGCAAGCCGTAAGTCTTAGTAACTCTTGACTTGAACTAGAGCTGTGCAGTTTAGATATGTAGATTTTGTTTGTGGTCTATTAGAAATATTTGCTTGGTACCTTTTAGCATTTTTTTTTTTGGTGATTTGCACTTGTGTTTTCATTGTTGACATGTCATTCACAACAGGAATATTATTTTTCCATGGTTTGAGTAGATAAAGAGGCTGAAATTTCCATTTTATTTTTTCTGCTACCTGAATTTCAGCTCATGAGTGAGGCTTAACTACGTAAATGGTGGGGGGAAAAAACAATGTGCAGAAATTCAGCCAATAATATACCATCTCTTCTCCTTATTAAATATTGGGTTTTTTTGTTGTTTCTAGTTTGGTGAAGACTCTTCAACTTCTAGTATGACATCTGTGAATTTGGATCTTCATGCAAACCAAAGCGACCACAGCCAGTCCTTGCAGTCTTCCCCTGTTGCTCGTTCTGTCGTTTCAGTGTGGAGTGTAGAATCCAGTAGAGTGAGTGAAGAGGATAAGCTTTGCCCTTTCAAAGAGGAGTTGTGAAAGAGTGAATCTTGTCCTTATTTATGTGAAACTTCTTAGCAGTTGGGCTCCAGTTTTGATGTGCGGCAGCGCTGGAGAATGTAGCGTTCTGTATTTCTTCAACGTTTGCGCATATCTGTAGTTTCTCTGTACCAGTTTCCCATCATTTGAAACTCTTAATACAGCACAGAGGGTGTTGCTCTTAGCTACCTTTGCAAACATCTGCTGCAGATAAAGCAGTCCAGCTGAGTAAAGATAGAGAACTGAACTGCTGTTCTTCCAGAAAAGATGGAAAAATAGTAGTTTTAAAGATCTCTGCTCATTTTTTCCTCCAGGCTATTTCTTATGTTCTTATTAGCTTGTTAATCAGAATATTAAAAGTGGTGAGAAAAAAAAAAAAATTAACTCCTTTCCCCCTTAGGACAAACAGCATATTCTTTGGCCCCTGCGATCAGAGTGCATGAAATCTTTCCCGAAAATTCCTGATCCAGAACAACTGCCAACTTATTTCCTGCCACCAGAAAATAGGGGATTCAGGCAAGTGTTGATTTCTAAAATATATTTGTAAATTTTCACACTGGTGCCTTAATGAGCATTTTTTTTGTGGAGAGGATGGATGCAATTAGTAGTCAACAGCGCAGATGTGTTCGGACCTCTTTCTCTGGCTGTTCCACAGAAGGAGGGTGTTTTCCTTCGTTGTCATTTGCTGTAACTGCAACGGTTAGATCTAATTTCATGGTATTTCTTCCCGGACTGTTAGTACGTGAATACATGAAATATGTACAAAACTACTGAAAGAATGAGAATTTAAGCACAAGTCTGAATGTCTTTTAGAGTATATTTAAAATAAAAAAGACCACCTTGGGAGAGAGAATGAGGTATCTATTTAATAACTACAGTTAATTGTTGTACATTGCATACATCGTCTTAGCTTTTGTTCTGATAACAGAAGATTGTGAAGACCAGAAAGTACTAAAAAAAGATTGGGAGTGGAAAGCCCTGGCTCGTTCCTTTGGGGCAAAGGTAGAAAACCAGCTTAGCTGTAGAATAGTCAGTAATATTGTTGCATGGGATAAAATAAACGTGTGTGTGCTGCAATAGCTACCTTACATAGGTTAATGCAATTTCATAATATCCTACTTGGTTAACATTATAATAGTGATAGTAAGAAAGGTTTCTTCTTCTAGGCAGTATAATTCTAGTATTGAGCACGTGTTAAAGCAAAGGTTCCCATCCACAAATGTCCTGAAGCTTCCTCTGAAAAAACGAACAGTGTTCAACTTAGAATGTTAATCCCAAATAATTTGGTTACCTCTTGTTGTTTTAGAAATCAAACTTTAGTTTAAAAAACTTCAGCATTTTCTTTTTCACTTATCTATTTAGTCTAAACTTCATACAATCCTTATTAGCATAATAGAAGAATCTTCTGTGTTGTATCTCTGCTGCATTGACTATTATTTACAGAAGTTCTGTGCTTAAAAATGGAGAGTAAGGACCTTAATTATTAATGACTTTTCAAGGGAAGGGTGGTCCTTGAACTCTCCTGGTTTGCAGCTCATGTCTCATGGCAGTCTACAGTATGAGACTTGTCAGCTGATGTGTAGCTGATTCTTATGTTTATGTATCAGTGACATGCTGCACGTGCTATTAATTTGTCTTGGCTCTCCTTATTGCTAGAGTCCAGCCAATCCTGACTATCCCAAAAGATACTGTTGGGCATGAAGAAACCCAAGCACCAGACTGTTCTTCCATTACTGATGCTCGTAACAATGAATCTCTAAACATTCTGGTCAAGGAACTAAACAGTAATCTAGATTTGAAATTCAAGATGCCGGATGATCAGGCAAGACAAGTAAGAGACATTTTCTCATTGGTTCGCTCCTGTTTTAACGTTCTCCTCTTTGTTGCCTTAAAAATCTTACTCTGAATGTGAAAGGTTCTGATATTTAAAAGATGACTTGCTATCACAAGCGAATCAGTACTTCCAAAAAAGGGGAGCAAGTGCTTTCTAATAGAGCTGACGAAATGGTGAACTTGTCACTCAGCATGAGACTTGTTGTCTGACTGCAGACCAAAGGCACACAGAATAGGAAATTTACTATATTATTTAAAATTACTGCTTTCTTTTAGAACTTCTGACAGTTACTTGACATAATTCATCTTTTGGGGGTTACCAAGTTAGTAACTTTAGACTGAGATCAGTCATTCGTATCGCTTCCTGGAGATTGGCTGCTTTAGTTGTTACGTGTTCACGTTGTCTATTTAGAAGCATTTTTCTTTTTTTTTCTCTTTACTAAAGGGAAGACAGGGAAGTGAGACTTGAATGACCCATGTAGATATAAACTGTAAAATTTCTTCAGTTTGAAAAAAAAAAAAAAAATTCAATGCTTTGTTGTCCAGGTCTTGCATTCTCGTATCAACAATCAAAGTGTTACACAGGTGAAGATAGGAGCATTTCTAGATCATGCCATGAAAAAGGTATGTCAAAATTCATAATTCTTGTTTGAGTCTTGTTTCTATACTTCTAAAGAAGTCAGTCAGTGATGTGCAAGAAATTAGCGTATTTGCTGTTTGTAGCTGAGATGAAACTAACTTAAAATTCCATGTTTACAAATAAAGCACAAGCATATAGAGAAGTATCCATTTAATTTGGCTTAGTGTGGACCAAACAGCAGTGTAGTTACTTGTTCTTGTTGTGGCTGCAGGACATGAAGCAGTAATATATTAGCTAATCCTGGCAGCCGTTTGCTTAACTGAGAGAAATAGCTTGGAACTACACCTCCATCTTTCATCTCTCCCTACATGCCTGCCTTTTGCTCTTCCTCCTCCTCACCACTATCCTGCCTTCCCCTCCAAAGAAACCAACCCTCTGTCAATCTTCTGTCAGGATAATGAGCACTGTGGGGCAAAGAACGTACATCTGTGTAACACCCTGTGGAATGCCACCTCCATCTTGCGTGGGGCCTTTGAGAGTCATCACAAGTCAAATGACAGGAAGCACTTAGATAGAGGTTGACTTTTTTTGATGTGTCAAGCTGACATGTCTCAAATTAACTCTCTTGTACAAGTTGTGTCAAGGCAGTGTATGTATTTATTGGTTTTAGTCTAAAATCAGTACCATTTACTATGGCATCTGTCTTACCCAGAAGAAGGAAAATTAACATAGCAGTTGATTCCTGTTATAATGCTGTTCAGAACAGTCCTATACAAGTCTAATGTCTTACTGTTGCAGTGCATATGTATTTGGTTTTTAACTGTAGTGTTCTCTTGCCTTCATGGTAAAAGTCTGAACTTCTCAGTCATTTAGATGCTCATGTAAGAACACTGCTATGTCATGCCTGTTCTGCTAATGATAAACTTTCTAGAGCAGGAGTGCCACAGTTGGTATCTTTGTAGTGGGACGGACAAAGTGCTAATAACTTGCTGAGGATTTAGTTAGAGAAAGATCAGAGACACCTGTGTATGGAGTGTAATTCCGTGAGGAGTTTGGCATGAATAACATGCAAGTAATGTTATGTATGTCCATGGCAAAATAGGGGTGATAAATACTCTCACAATTATGGATTATGTAAGGTACTATGAACAAAGAGTAATACATCCTGTTGATATCTTCCAGTTCATCTTGAACCATAGGTAGAACCCTCCTGTGTGAGGTTGTTTTTAAAATCTGGAAGAAAATCTTTGTACTTATTAACTTTTTCAATACATTATTACTGTAATGTCAGCTGTATTACGTTAATACAATACTACTGTAAAGATCCTTATCTGTTTCACTTCTTTAATTCAAGCTGCATGTTTCCTACTCATGCATGCATTTGCGCTTCAAATGTGTAGGTTGGATTGGACGTTAATTTCAGTTGTTGCTTTTGTGCTTTAAACTCTGCATAGAATTGAGTAACATGGAATGCTGAAAATGTCAAGAGCTAGAATGTAAGTGTTTCTAAACCATTTCAAACTGCTCCATCTGAAAGTGGATGTTTTACATAGCTCTGTTTACCTGTCTATTTTAAAGTTTTGCTATTTCTTCTCTAGGCTAAACGGTTTTTTTTCTGGTAGAGGTGAAAGACGAGGAAGGAACATTCAAGGTGTATTTGATACTTCCTCCATTCTTCTACCTGCCCTTACTGGTTACTTGCTATTTTATAATCTTTAAACAGTATCTAATGCACGTCACTTGTCATCTTTCATAAGACAAATAGATAACTAAATCTAAGAAAAATGAATTATGAAACCTTCAATAGCCAGGAAGTCTTGATGTTGGATATAGGACCTGGAAGTACATCTAACTACAATTTAAAAGCTGCCTGACCTTCAAATTTTAACATTTCTGCATAGATCTGTATTAGTGTAATTTTAAGATGCTAAAGTGGCTCACAAATGTTGCTTCCTGAAGCAAGTTAACCATTATTACTTGTATATTGTAAGGGATTTTGTGGTCATGATACAACATAGACGTATGAGTAGAGTGTGAGCAACAGTTGCTATTAAATTACAGTTCAGACTGTAAGTCACATCGATTTGGTTAGGGTAGAGGAGATTGAATGATCTGGTAGCAATCACAGCAAAGCGTGATTTGTATCTTGTTAATCAGGTAGTGTGCAAGGGTGGGTTTTGTTTGTTTCTTACCAAAGAGCAGGCAATCCTGAGACACCTCTTTGTGGGTGTGTTCATCCTTTTCCTTGACTCTCCTATAGCCAGAAGATCCTCTGTGGCTTGTGCTTAATGAAGCTGGATTGTACTGGCGTGCGGTTGGAAATAGCACCTTTGCTGTCACCTGTTTGCAAAAAGCATTTAATTTGGCGCCACGTGAATATCAGGATATCCCTCTGGTCAATCTTGCTAACCTCTTGATTCATTATGGTCTTCATTTGGATGCCAGCAGGCTCCTGCTGAAGGCTTTGGCCATCAATGCCTCTGAGGTAAGATGATGGTTTTTGTGTTCGTTCAGCAGTGAATGTGCTTTCTTTCATTATTTTGTAAATACATGTTACGTAATTGTGATTACTTACCTGTGCACACAGTTTAACTTCCAGTTTGTGATTTGCAACAGATGTTAATTTTCATTTAAATTCTTGATCACAATGGGGTGATGCTGGATGCTGAGAATGTAAACATCTGGAGCAGAAGTTCTTCGAAAACAGATGACAGACTTTTTGCCTCCCAAAACCTGTATTATCAGCAGTGGCTCCAAGGAACCTAATCCTGGTGTTTTGGCAAGATTTTAATCTAAAACAGAGTTCCATAATGCTGTCAGCCTTGTATCTTGATTTTTAAAACTCTTAAAGTAGCACACGTCACGAAGATCTTTGATTATGTAGACATATTTCTGTTCCACTTGACTTTTTATCTATACTGTTTTATTTGTCCCGAGATTTCATCTGTGTATCTAGAGAAAAACCTGTGTTCTGGTTATTTTGATGACTTCCAACCATAGATTCAAAACAGGTTTTTATATTTCTGAATGGTAACATTATAAACATTTTGTAGGTTGTCACCTGTGTCATGTAGAAAGTTGGTGTATAAACTGTTTAAACTACTGGACTGGCCAGAACAATTGTGAAATGGAGGTGGGGGGCTGGAGAGGGAGGCGTAGCGGGGGACACCTTTTTACTAGCAAATAATTTTTTTCTTACATTTGAGTTGCTTCCGTGAGAAGTTCAAATGACTTTTTCCCTGTGCTTCTACCTCTATGATTAGATAGAGGCTTAAACTTGGCAGGCCACCAGTCACCTAGCACATAAAAAAGCTAAAAATAGAATAAGCTTTTTCAATATAGCATCCAGGAACAATTTGCAATTGTTGGAAAGGAATCTAGCCCATTTGGGTGACAGGTAAGCGTGCAAAAAGAAACTATAGAAGGAACTGTGTTTGAATGATGTGCCTTAAGAAGAACACTTGAAAGCACAGCCTTGGAGGGGAGCAGTCCAGGGGATCCGTAGGACCATGCTGTGTGAGTAGGGCTTTTGTTCAAAAATATTGGTGAGTCCTACTTCATTATGATAATGCCTGCTCCTGTTTTTTTCGGGCATTCTCAGTCTTGTAATACCTATTGTATCAAAAAATCTGGTAGGAGAATTTGTACTTGAATAGTATTTCCTGGAATATAATGGAAAGCAAATATGAAGTAAAATGAATTACAGCTACAGGGAGTGAAGGATGTGCTAGATTAGGAAAAGCTATAAAAAAAATAAATCCCATTGCTCAGCTTTCATCTTTTTCTGAATGATGTTTAATAATACAAGCTACGATGAGTTTGAAAAATCTTAAGCCGCTGATCAGTCTCCACATTTTCAGATGATGAATGTAAAATTATTTCAGTGGAAAAAACTGCTAAGTTACAATATCATAGTCATTATTCTTGCGTTATGCTGTTAATTGCAGCAAATTACTGTGTAAGTGAAAGACACTTCAGTCAACAAACAAAATGTAATGCTTTACTGTGTGCCTGTATTAAAGTGCTAACTGAATTCTACCCAGTGAAAAAGGTGTTTCTAATTTGTACTTTTGAAAAAACTAATCTATTTTAGGGAGACTAGCCAAAAGCAGTGGACAAAAATATGAAGTTTTATGAAGAATTGAAAGTAAACATAAATGTATACCCCTAAGCTAGTGTGACATTGGTGTTTTCAGTAACCTAGTTCTGCTTGAGCAAGTCCTGAACAGTCTTGACAAATGAAATGCATCTGTCCTGCTAGATCATTAGTAATATTTTTACAATTTTGCTGACTTTTAATCATTCTAAAATGTCTTCAAGCATTTCAGTTTAGTTCTCTGCTACTCTGTGCAGTAAGCATTATGTTTATGATGGGTTATAAGTAAGTATTTAATGCTTCATTGCAGCTTGTGTGTATTTAACAGCTGTTTTTCATCGTGGGAAGATGGAATCCTGAACACAACCTTATGCCAAAACATCTTTCATTTAGCATCAGTGCATCAAGCTGTTAGTTTAGCTTACTAAGAATAGGCAGTCCTTATTTAAGCAGTTTTCTAAATTCTTTCCAGCCAAATTTGGGAGGGTGTGGGTTGGCAGAGTTTTTTCCTGGTTGGCTTCAATTTTAAACAGCGGACATACTTATGCTGGGGTATGTTGCTTTTCTCTTTGCAGCCCCTGACTCTTTTGAGCCTAGGAAATGCGTATCTGGCTCTGAACAACATTAGTGGAGCCCTGCAAGCTTTTAGACATGCACTGGATTTGACAACCAAGTGCTTGGAGTGTGAAAGCAGCCTGAAGATGATCCGCTGTTTGCAGTTTTATCCTTTTCTGTACAACATCACCTCTTCTGTGTGCAGTGGTAAGCAACTGCTGAAAGATGGGCCACAAGTGGAATAGTGTCTGTTTGCCTTGGGTGTTGCACCTGAAATTTGTGATCACTAGTGATCCTCCCTTTTCCGTTATGGTGCTTTCCCTGTATAAAGACCAAGGTTGAGGCACTGCTTTTAATGGAAAAGTTACAGTCCTTTAAGAAGTGCTTGAGGATCGCTTCTTAAATATCTAGAGGGCTGCCGCTGAGTGCACGTTACTTCCTGAGTGTGTCAGTAAAACATTAAAAGCCTCACTGATGTCTCTTACTGGTAACTGAGGAATGCTGGATACAGTATTTATGGAAATACACAGCTGCTGCTGCTAGGCTACTCAACAGCCCCTTTGTACCTCCCTTCATATTTTGCAGTCAGGTGGATATGTTTTCTTAAAGCTGAAGAATTTGGCAAAGAGGAGTTTAGTTACAATTCATACCCTTTCAGTGTGTTCAGTACTTCGGATGTCATTTTCTGGTGTTCAGTCTTTACAGCCTAGACTATATTGTGTCAGCGTCATTTTGTTTATATGGTGTCTGTCATCACTGCTCTTAACCCTCCAAAAATCTGTAAGAATAATGACTTTGAACCCAATCTTGCTCCCAAAAATACTTTAAAATATTTGAGATAGCAGGCTTTATTATCCTTAGTGGCTACTTGTATTATAAAAACCAATAACATCTTCGGAAGATGGATTCTTTCATTTTGGTGAATCCCACTGAATATTTCGGGTATTTTGTCTGTACTTGCATAGGGCTAACATGCTGCTCATGAGCAATCTTGAAGAACACTTGGGAATATATTTTATAATCGCTTCTCTCTCCAGGTGTGATTAAGGTATCTTTCCATCTAATCTTTCCTTTGTTTTTAAATGAAAACCTTACGGGAGATAAATGCTTTTGATTTTTAGTACTGCTAGGACTTCCTCTGAATTATTTTTTCTTTATTCCCTCTCCAGTGGAAAGACATGGAGAAACCTCCTCTGATTTAGCATCTAGAATTACACTGTCTAAATATAGACTAGAGGCCATCCTATCTCCTGGTACAGTATTGATGATGCCATTGTAGGTGAAGTTCCAGAACTATGCTATTAGAATAATACTATCTTTTATGGCCTTATGCATTTTTGCTCTGACTGACAGCACATCAGTTGTGCAGAGAAATTAATGCTATTTGGCTGAATGTAGTGTAGTAAGTCGTATTATGGCCCAACTGATGGGTCTCGTACCGAGTTCCATAATGTCAACACTGGTACTTTTCACTGAATCACTTAACATCAAATAGCTCTTCTCTTAAAAAGCCCGACAAATACCATAAGCAGTAGTGGGACTTGCACATTTCGTCACAGGAGACGCTTTCACTGTTCTTGAAAAAAAAATACAATGTCTGTTTTATTTTTATGAAGATCTTTAGAAATGCCTGTAACTTACGAGGTTAACATTGTTCCAGTCAAACCTTAATGACAGCCACTCTATTTCGGAATTAAGCAGAAAGTAGTTTAAAAGTGTATTCACAGAACTGAGATGGTGAGGAGCAGTGGCTGTATTTGAACCCCAAAGTGATCTTTTACATCTTTCTTTTCTTTTGTGTGCTTTTCTTCCTTAAATTTGTCATAATACTTAACAATATACTCCTCTAGTTTGGCTGATTCTTGGCAGCTGTTTGCATTGATTCCTGATCCAGGATGTTCATTATAAGGTCAACTATTACTGCATATGCTATTTAGGAAGTTTGTGTTTCTTGAATATGAGAAGAAATCCATATCAAAAGTGCTTATGAGAGAAGTGTTAGCTTTTCTTTTTTGCTCTCCTGGCCACAGGTTAAGAAAGGGAGCATGAATATGTTCATCTGGTGTATTGGGGTTGGTTTTGTTTAAGGAATCTGTGAAGCTGCTAAACTGCGAGACCTGAATATGCCTTAGCATGTTAATTTGCTCATTAAATTTCAGTATTTAAATACTTTATTCTATATTTATGTTTTTGCCTTTTTTCTAGCACTCTTCCTGTCTTAATATTTCTTTCTTTTTCATTTCTATTCATAATATCCTTTAGGTCGTCTTTTGTCTGATTGCAAGAAACCTGAAAGTATGAACCTGACAGACAGTGTCAATGTTCTTTGTACATTCTTGTGCAGAGTGTAAAATAAACATACCAGTTAATTCAACCTTGACAGTGATTTGTGGTTTAAGTCAAAACTCAGAATTCAAAAATGGAAAGGTAGATTT